>Ga0326728_10001248_pt1 | contig 91137 bp, 77 predicted proteins | sample MB3enrmetagenome_FD_207602 | JGI IMG/M metagenome (GOLD analysis project Ga0326728, IMG submission 207602) | Lab enriched peat soil microbial communities from McLean, Ithaca, NY, United States - MB31MN | ecosystem: Environmental > Terrestrial > Soil > Wetlands > Peat | place: USA: New York... | reverse complement strand
CCTCCGAAGCCTCCGCGACCGAGATCACAGGCGATGAGCCGGGCACGATCGTGGGCGTCGCAAGCCTCTGAGGATTTTCTCCTCGGAAGCGGAAGGTGCCATGGTTGGGGTCCGAAACCAATACCGCACCGCTCCTGTCGGTTGAAACGGCAGTCACATGGTGACCCAGGCCTCCGGCACCGTAGGCCACGCTTTCAAATTTGCCGTTCTTCAGGCGCAGCAGGTCGGAGCCTTGTACGCGCACCCAAAGGTTCCCGCTCGCGTCCGTGAGCAAACCCAGGATAGGAACCTTCGCGGCGTCGACGATCGAAGAAAATGGGATCTGCACGAAGTTGAAGCCATCGAAACGAAACAGGCCCTTATCGGTGCCAATCCAGAGGTACCCGTCGGTGGTTTGCGCGAACGCGTTGACTGCGCCACCAGGGAATTTGCTTTCTGTATTCCATTGCTCGCGGACGTACTGGGACAGGGAACGATTCGGGTCGAGCCCGTACGCATTGCTGACGAGATACATCAATGCAAACGCCTTGAGCGCCCAGCGACGTCGCTTTGGTGGAGAAGTCACGGAAGATACTCGAACTTTTCGATCACGACTTCGTTTTCGTTTTTCAGCGGCACCTGACCCTTGTCAAATACATACAGGGACATACGCACTGACTCGTTGCCCGCGCTGGGAACTCCCGAGGTGAACACATGCTGCTTGAGCAAAGGAGTTTCGGTGTTGCCTGATCCTGCTGCGGTTGAAAAGGTCACCTGTCCGGGTTCCCACTGGAAAGAATGCGTAAAGACTCCGGCCGGAATTCGAAATCGCACAATGTTGGCGGGAACGTAGTATGGCTGGACCACATAGTGCGCGTTATCGTTATTGAGGTATCCCCAGCGGCTAAGCTCAACGTCCAGTTCACGACGGTTCTGCTCCGTGCCTACACCGTCCCAACTGACCAGGGTCAGGACAGCGGAAGGTTCGAGGTGAGTGCTATCTCGCACCTTAAAACGGTAGGTTCCGTACCCGAGGCTGCGGGTGAGCTTCACTTCCGCTGCCGTCCATTTACCCTGGCTGCCTGAGATACGAAGATGGAGAGCCCCGTTTGCTTCTGTCCAAACGTTCGCGGGGTCAAATTTGTTTCTCGATCCCGCGCGGTAGATGAAGCCGCTGCTGATGGCCCAATCGTAGCCACCGAAGCTCAGTGTTTTGGGTGGAGGAAATTCGACCGCGGTGCCTCGATTGTTGACCATGGCCCAGGCTGCCACGCCGGTGCCTACCGTAGGCAGAGACTCGGTTAGCTCGGGCGGGATGTAGGTAGCCTCCACCAACAGAGCGGCGTATCCTGATCCGAGCTGGGTGGAGCCTTCCCACCGGCCATCATCCTCAATCCTTGTAAATGGCTGGCCCGAGTCCGGCTGTACCCCCCAATGTCCGTCATTCCTCACATAGAGTACGATTCGTTGGCCGGGACGAGCACCCGTGACACGCCCCGCAATGGGGTGCGTCTGGTCGGGCGCGCCAGAGTTTTCGGCAGGCACTTGGCTGAAAACGATGGTCGGAGTCGACGTCACTGGCTGCGAGCGGCAGGCGCTAAGCGCGACACATATAGCGAAAACAAATAGGGCCTCACCGATTGCCACGATATAGAACTGTGGTTTCATTGCCTTCCGCACACTAAAAGCAGGTACCAGCCGGTTGACTGAACATGTCGCCCCAAATTCAACTCAACAGCCGCATAGGGGGTTTTTAATTAACCCCTTGATGATCGGCTCACCTCGTCGTAAGACCCATTGGGTAGTGGGACATTTAACGACGAACCCGGGAATTCAGCAATTCCTCTGTCGTCCACAAATGATCCGTGGCCCCCGCCGCAACCGCTGGCGTCACCCTGAGCGTACCGTGAACCCGAAAAAAGTTGTAATGGGCGAAGTAGAGCCGCCCTTCACTGCGTATGTGCCGGTCTCAAGCCCGGCGCTGCAATAGATTGATTCGTTCCGAATGCTTAAGCGCATTTTCCGAGCGCAACACAAGGATAATTTGTCCGCTTATGAGAATATATCATTTAGAGACTTTCAGCACAACTGCCGGATTCGGACTGAAAAGTCGCCATCCTGGATAGTGACATGTTTGTTCTTCGGGCGCGTTATTGCTGGCGATCACAGCCCTCCACAACTAATCGGCGAATAGGTCCTCCCTGACGTAGTGTTTACCGATTCCCCGTCACTTGGCCGTATGTCGCCAACTCGGACAAGTGCTGGGGATGATCCACGCCCCGGATGGCGCAATGGTTCCCCTGATTAGGTGGCTCTGGGAAGTCGGAAGCGCAACGGACCGGCATCAGGGGGGTAGCCCCAGTCAGTGCAGTTCTGCCTGCGGCGCCTTCCCTTGACGACGATGGCACAGCCGGCGGGAAGAATGCACTCGCCATAAGTGGCGGTCAACAGGCGTTGGCGGGCAAGTGCGAGCGGCTTGACGCGGCCCCCGCGGAAATGGTTTTGACGCTAGAGGTCACCGGAGCGGATGAGAACAGACCCATCCGCTCCTGAGCGACCGGCCAGATATTTCCGCCGCGCTTCCCGCTCAAGGATCTCACGGTTGGCTCTGAATACTTCTAGCTTGTCTCTGTTGTCCCCTCGGAAGTGATCGTCCATGGCTTCCCTGCTTATCTCGCAGCGCACGCGAGTTCTTCCATCCTGCCCCCAGAATGCGACAACTTTGCGGTCAAAGACCTATCTTTCTTCCGGCGCAGGAAAGCCCAGATCATGTTGTTCACGCATATTCGCCTTCTCAGGAAACAATCCCGGCATCCAGCGGGAGGCAAGCGCCGCCGGAAAGACCAAGCGCAGCGGCGCACGCGGACTCTCCGAGGTAAGTACGCCCCGCTCGATCAATGCTGAGACCATACGGCGGGCATGGCGCTCCCCCACCCCCACAACTCCAGCGGCATCGGCACGCGGCAGCTCGCCCCGGTAGAGCACGGCTTCCAGGATTCTGCCTGACTTGGGCGGCAGCCTATTACCCCTGATTTCTTCTTCGGCCCAAAGCAGGATGCGTGCCCGCAGGCGATCCGGCTGCATCAGGCTTTCCATGAATTCAACCTGGTCAATGCAGGTTCGGAGAAAGAAGTCGGTGAAGCCCGCCAGAGCCTCCTCGCTCAAATTACCGCGTCCATCAAGATCCTTGCGACGGGTGCGGTCACATGCGGCAAGGTGTCCTTTATACGCATCAACATTGCGCGCCAGGGCGCGCGCCGCCGACCAAACGGCGCCGCTATCGAGTGTCTCCAGCAGCATCGCATGGGACATCAGGCGTGCGACGCGGCCATTGCCGTCAGCAAACGGATGAATCCACGCGAGGCGATGATGCGCCGCAGGCGTGCCCAGGATTGAATCCATCTTGCCGAGGCGGCCATAAACTTCCTCGAAGCGTTTGAGAAAGCGTGGCACGGCGCCCGGACTTACGGCGATATGGGCACCGACCTTGACGTCTCTCCTGCGCAGTTCGCCGGGAACGACCCGTACACGTTCTTTCGTTTCTGGGTCATCCATCCACAGCAGATCCTCGGGCAATAACTCGCAGAAGCGGCGATGGACTTCGCAAATGCCGTCGGTGGTGGCCGCGCGCCCGTTCAGGCCACCACCGTCGATCCACTCCTGCACGGCGATATGTGCTTTCGCTTCGTGCTGCAGATCGCGCTGGTGGGCATCTTGGCTATAGTCGTTCTTTAGCGCGCGCTCGATATCGACCGGGTGAGTGTTGTGCCCTTCGATCAGATTGCTGTAATAGCAGTTCATGGCGCGCACCAGATCGGCAAGCGAGGTCAGCAGGCTCTCCGGTAAGCTGCGCCGAAGTCCAGCAGACTTTTGCGCCAGCTCCAGGGCTAGGTCTGTCAGGCCGCCGCGATGACGGGAGCCTTCGCCAATCAGCAAAGGCTCCACCATCGAAACCATCTCGCCCCGGTCATTGGCCGCTTTTGTGTCCGCTTTCATGTCCGCATCAAATATTCAGCTAAGATATTCTATCACAAATGATTGCATGATTATCAAGATGGAATGTGTCCTTAAATAAGTCCGCACATAAGTCCGTTCAAATATGCCTTTCCCGAACCCGCGCGGCTAGCCAGTCGGCACAGTCCTGGCTATCGGTTCTTATATCGACGACGAAGGCGCAGCCTGCAGGAGAAAGGCGCGAGCGGCGGCGATTCAGGAACCGAGAAAATCGTGAATCTCGCGCAGCACCTTTTGAAACATTTCCGGGGTCAGGCGGCCGGTCTGAGTGTTTTGCTGGCTGGGGTGGTAGGAGCAGAACAGGCGGGGCAGGCCGGCGGGTAGCGGGAAACTTGCCCCGTGGGAAAAGACCAGGGTTGACCGGCGCGGGAAGCCCTCGCGCTTGCCGACCACGCGCAAGTAAGCTTCGAACGCGATGCGCCCCAGCACCAGAACGGCGCGCAGGCGCGTCAAGATCTGTAATTCCCTCTCCAAATACGGCTGGCAATTGCGCAACTCTTCCGGGGTCGGTTTATTCTTGGGCGGCGCACAACGAAGCGGCGCGGTGATGTAACAGTTGCGCAGCTCTAGACCGTCCGTCCGATCCCGCGAGGTGGGCTGATTCGCGAATCCCGCTTCATAGAGTCCGCGATAGAGGAAATCGCCCGAGCGATCGCCGGTAAACATCCGCCCCGTGCGATTCGCGCCATGAGCTCCGGGGGCCAAGCCAAGGATCAGAAGTTCGGCGCGGGGGTCGCCGAAGCTCGGCACGGGTTTCCCCCAGTAATCGCAATCGCGATACATACGGCGCTTTTCCTTGGCGACTTGGCGACAATAGGTGATGAGGCTCGCGCAGCGCGTGCAAGCGATCACCTGTTTCTGGAGTTGGGCGAGATCACGAGCTGGGTTGGGCATGGGCTGATCTGCCTGAAGTGACAGGACTCATTGTACGGGAAATCCCCAGGCTCTGCACAGCGTTACGTCGTGGGGAAGACCGGCGAAAGGAAAAGTAGCGCGGGCATCTTGCCCGCTGTCTCGGGAGCGTCCCGCTCCCGCCCAGCGCGCGGGCAGGATGCCCACGCCACAGCGGGCGAGACGCCCGCGCTACCAAAACAGGGCCGCGCTACACGTGCTTTCTCCCGTATCGATTTGGTGTGCCTAGCATCTAAAGATGCGGGAGGTAAAAGGAGAAGACTATGGAAAAGGTTCTACATGTTCAACCCGCCGATTGGCAGGGAATCGAGACCAGCGCTAAGCCGGTATTTTTGGATTTCTGGGCGGACTGGTGCGGCCCCTGCAGAATGCTTGCGCCCACGTTCGAGCGGTTGGCGGAGAAGTACGGCGAACAAGTCACTTTCGCGAAGATCAACGTGGACGAACTGCCTGATGTCGCCAACAAGTTCGCGGTCCGGTCCATTCCCACTCTCGTTTTGTTGAAAGACGGCAACGTGGTGGAGAAATTGGTAGGGCTGCGGTCGGAACAAGAATTGACGCAGTTGCTCAGCCGTTACACGAACGGCAACGGCAGCAAGTAATCTTGCTAGGGATTAGCGATTCGGGGTTAGGGATTCGGGAGGGTGGCGGGTTTCGCGTCCCCTAAACCCTAATCCCTAAACCCCAATCCCGCGCGCGGTTAAGCCCCAGGGCGTTGACCTAGCACGTTCGTGGTGTTGGGGAAGAACCCTTTCGGCGTGCTCATATAGCCAGATATGGAATCCTTGCCCAGCTTATTGACCACCAACTCCAGGGCGCTTGACGCCCCCTGCACGTAGAAGAACAGGGGTTCATTCATGCCCTTGTTGCTGCGCTCGGTCTTCTTATCGTCAAAGTAGAGAAAAACACTGAAGACGTTCTTCTTGGGGTCGGTCCGTTCCAATTCCACGGTTACCGTTCCAAGCTTCTGCTGCGCCTTCTTGCGGGGCAACGTAAACTCAAAATAGTCGCGATCGCCCTTGTGCGCCAGGGCCACCAGTTCGTCGTGAGTGCGGGCAATGGCGCCGTTCAGCTCACCCTTGGTGCCGGTGAGGGCGTTGGTAAACTCGGACTTGGTGTTGGCCAGGTCCTGTTTGGTTCCCGCCAAATCCGTGCTCAGGCCGCCGATCTTGGCGTTGGAGTCAGCCTGAACTTTGTTCACTTCATCGGCGCTGGCTTTCTGGGCGATCGCTTGGTTCAACTGGGCCACCGCGGTTTCCTGTTGTTTTTGGATTTCCGAGGACAGGGCGTGGGCGCGGGCCAGTTCCTGTTGCGTCATGCCGAGCTTCTCCGAAGTCACCTGGAATTGCCCGCGCAGTTGCGAGTAAAGCTTGTCGCCGGAATCAATGCGCCGGTTAATCACATTCAACGCGTCAGCCTGTTTGGTGGCGTAGTCGTTAAATTGTGAGCGAGCCATGAGCACCATCACCAGGTTGGCAATGGCCAGGACGGCCAGCGCCGCCACCAGCCAAGGCAACACTTTCCCGCCTCCGGTGGCGGGAACCGCATTCGGGGGTTGCTGAACTAAAACATACTGAGGGGCTGCGGATGGGGCTTGAGGCGACGGGGGCGCACCCTCAGGGGCGGTCCCGCGCCGCGTGGGCTCATCATTCAGGCCAAACATCGAGTGGCCGGGGCTAGGGTCTTTGTCTGCCATACCTTCTCCTCTTTTGCCAAATGCATAAGGCGAGTTCATCTGAACCGCCGGATAAGCCTATTCTATGATGCCCAATTCGCCGATTGGGTTTATATGTAAAAGCATTTTAACTTTCTGATGACCAGTACAGTATCCCATTAAAAGCATGTGCGTTCAAGCGTTGAGGAAGGCGCGTCAGGAGCGAGCCTGAATCAGCGCCACAGCGTCAGCGCGGATAGCTTCGCCACGCCCGACGGCATCCAGTCCTTCCGCGGTCTTGGCCTTGACGCTCACCTGGCCGGGCTTGAGGACCAGTGCCGCAGCCACTTTCTTTTCCATAAAGGTAATGTGCGGCGCCAGCTTGGGCCGCTCCAGGCCCACGGTGGCGTCGATGTTGACGATGTTATATCCGGCGGCATCGAGCAATTGTCGAACATGACGCAGGAAGAGCAAGCTGGACGCGTTTTTCCACCGGGGAGAGGTGTTGGGGAAGTGGTGCCCAATTTCACCGAGGTGCGCCGCGCCCAGCAGAGCGTCGCAGATGGCGTGGGCCAGCACGTCGCCATCCGAATGGCCGACCGGGCCTTTGTCAAAGGGAATGCGCACCCCGCCCAAAATCAGCCTGCGTCCGTCCGCGAGCCGGTGGAGGTCATTGCCGATTCCCACCCGAAACATCGAGAATAAAGGTGGGACAACGTCCGCCAAAACTCCGCTCCGTGCGCCACGCACGGACAAAATGCCCCTCCCACCCCGTTCCCGTGTGTCCCGTAAAGGATTCATCTTCCCCAAATCAGGCGCCATCCCGGATATGTTCGCGCTCTTGAGCGATGTAGAGGCGGGCCAAGGGCAGATCCGACGGTTTGGTGATTTTGATGTTGCGGTCCGAACCCATCAGGACCGTCACCTTGTGGCCTTCGTGTTCCACCAAGCTGGACTCGTCGGTGCCGTTATAGCCTTCCGCCAAGGCGCGGTCAAAAGCCTGGCGCAGCAGGGGGTACTGAAAGGCTTGGGGCGTCTGGGCCAGTACGATGCGCTCGCGGGGAATGGTCCCCAAAATCATCTGCCGTTGCACTTTTTTTACCGTATCCACGCTGGGGATGCCCAGAATCACCGCCCCGTCTTGGCGCGCGGCGTCAACCACCTGGCGAATCAAGTCGAGACCGATGAAGGGGCGCACCGCATCGTGGACCACCACGACATCCGTTTCCGGCGGAGCCTGATCGAGGCATCGGGCCACGGTTTCCTGCCGCGACGCCCCACCCACCACCAACCGCAGGGCTTTGGCAAAATGCTCGTTGGCAATTTCCTTGCCGGCACGGTCCATATCTTCCGGCCGCACCCCCAAGAAAATCTCGTCGATGGCTTCGGAAGCAGCGAACTTCCTCAGGGTGTGAACGAAAATGGGGATGCCCTCAAGGGAGAGAAATTGTTTGGGTGTGGCGCCACCCATTCTCAAGCCCGTACCCGCCGCCGGAATGATGGCTAGAGCGCTCATGAGACGTAGTCCGTAGTCAGTTGTCCGTAGTCAGTTGTTGCAAGAATTCGCAGATAACTCGGCACCAGTGTTTCCCGCGTATCGATCGGATTTTCACACGGCAGCTCAGGAAAAAAAGGCGACGGAGCACACCTGCTCTCCGCCGCCTCACTTCGCAAGGTCACCGGGGTGCAAACGACAACTGACTACTGACAACTGACGCCTATTATTGGTGAACCGTCTCGACCAAAGCTCGCCGTTCATCGTACTTGCCAAAGATCATCTTTCCCGCCGTGGTCTGCAAAACGCTCGTCACGGAAATGTCGATGGTCTTGGAAATCAGTTTCTTGGCGTTGTCCACCACCACCATGGTGCCATCATCCAGGTAGGCGACGCCCTGATTATATTCCTTGCCTTCCTTCAAAATAAACACCCGCATAATCTCCCCGGGCAGGACGACTGGCTTCAAAGCGTTGGCCAGTTCGTTGATGTTGAGCACCGGGACACCCTGAAGTTGGGCGACTTTGTTGAGGTTAAAGTCGTTGGTGACGATTTTCCCCTCGTAAGCCCGCGCCAGTTCGATGAGCTTCAGGTCGACCTCGCGGAACTGGGGATAATCTTCCTCCACAATCTGCACCGTGATGTTGCTCATCTTCTGCATGCGCTGAAGGATGTCTAATCCCCTCCGCCCACGATTGCGTTTCAGGGGGTCGGAAGAGTCCGCCACCAATTGTAGTTCGCGCAGCACGAACTGGGGGATGATCAGCGTTCCGTCGATAAAACTCGTTTCACAAACGTCCGCGATGCGGCCATCGATAATGACGCTCGTGTCGAGCACTTTGTAATTCCTGCGAGGCGCCTTTTCCGTCGTAAAAAGTCCGCCCAGCGCGCCGAGATTGAGCAAGTCACCTTTATTGGCGCCCAACACCAAGCCCACGTAAGCCATCAACAGTAGCAAGGTCACCTGAAAGAATGACTTGGCACTATCATCGATCGCCGTCAGACTCAGCAGATGGCTGATCATGAGCGCGCCGAGAATGCCCAGGATGGATCCGAAAGCTGCACCCATCAGGCGCTTCAGGCTCGCCTTCTCCAGCCGAATTTCGAATAATATGAAGAAAATCCCCAGGGCCAAGCCCAAAATCGCAGATTTGATTCCCGACAAGCCGAAAGGATGAAGATGTATTGCCGCCACGGTAATGATAATTGCAAATATAGCGCGGACTGCTCCCATTTCCCACGACATAAGGCATCACCTCCTTCTGGAACCATCTCACCAGTTCCAACATGACTCTACCGGCCCCCGATTCGCTGCGGTAAGAAACGCAGTATACCATCCCCTCGCGCGGTGTCAAAGCAAGTTAATAACGCATAGTTGTAATCTATGGTAATTATTTACTTTTACAATACTCCCGTCCCACGGCCCCTGGATGAGACCGTGTGTAAACCTGTCCTGTCGGTGGGCTTATCGCCGGGCTTTGGACTTGATCACGATGGGGGTACCCAGGAAACCGAATCTCTCCCGGATGCGGTTTTCGAGAAAGCGCTCGAAGGAAAAATGCAGTTTTCCGGAGCGATTGGTGAAGGCCACGAAGATGGGTGGCGCCACTCCCGCCTGGGTCAAATAATAAAGCCGGGTGGGCTTACCCGACGGGGATGAAGCGCGCTCGAAATCCACCTCCGCCAGAAACCGGTTCATCTCCGCCGTGCTCACGCGAAGCTGGCGGGCTTCCGCAACTTGCGCGATGGCCTGCAACAGGTTCCCCAACCGCTGCCCGCGCAGCGCCGAGATAAAAACAATGGGCGCATAGTCCAGGTACTTCATCCGCTCCCGAATTTCCCGGGTGAAATCCTGGGTGGTGGTGGGGCCCTTCTTGATGGCGTCCCATTTGTTGACCACGATGATGACGGAGCGCCGGCTTTCATGGGCGTAGCCGCCGATGTGGGTGTCAAGCGCGTTGACCCCTTCGGGGGCGTCCAGAATCAGCAGCGCCACGTCCGCCCTCTCCAGGTGCTTGCGTGCCTGGATGACGCTGAGCTTTTCCGCCAATAATTTGGTTTTGCCCTTGCGCCGGATGCCCGCCGTATCCACAAAGCGAAAGTGCCGGCCGTCAAGCTCAACTTCCGCGTCCACGGCGTCGCGCGTCGTCCCCGGCACGGCCGAGACAATCGAGCGCTCTTCGTTCAAGAGCTTGTTGAGCAAGGTGGATTTTCCCACGTTGGGCCGGCCGATGATGGCGACATTGATCGGGTGATCGGGGGATCCAGGAATCGGGTGATCGGGCTGGGGAAGTGACGAGTGACCCTTCGACTGGCTCAGGGCAGGCTCGGTGACAAGAGACGAGCCAGCCTCCTCCGTTGGCGTTTCTTCGGCAAGGGTAGAATCCGCGCTCTCCGGGGGCTGTAGATCATCCTCCGTGATGGGTTCCTTCGGGAATCCCGCTGTCACGTGGTCCAGCAAATCATCCAGCCCCCGGCCGTGCTCGGCGGAGATGGGAAAGATGTTCTTGATTCCCAGGCGATGAAATTCCCCGGCCAGCGGTGAGTGCTGCTCCGCGTCAACCTTGTTTACGGCCACGGTTAGGGGTTTCCCCGTGCGGCGCAGGAGTTGCGCCAACTCTTCATCCAGTGGCACCACGCCTTTGCGGCCGTCCACCACGAGAATCAGGTGCGCGGCTTCCTCAATCGCTACCTTCGCCTGGCGATAAATCTCGATGGGGATCAGCTCCTTGTCCGAGGGAATAATGCCCCCCGTGTCGATGACTTCGAAAGGTTTGCCCAGCCACTCGGCGCGAGCGTAAAGGCGGTCACGGGTCATGCCCGGTTCATTGCCCACCAAAGCCCGGCGCTGTTTGCAAAGGCGATTGAATAAAGTGGACTTGCCCACGTTGGGCCGTCCGAGGATCACGATGCGAGGAAGGTTGGGCATGAGGAACTAAGTCTAAAGGTTAAAGTGTAAAGTGTAAAACTGCCTTTGGCTGTCAGCCTTCAGCTAGCAGCATTCAGCTAAAGCTCCCAACATTCGGCACTCATCGATCGGCAATCATCAATCATCCGAAAGCCCGCGTAGCGGGCGTCATCCTTTAGCCCAAGGCGCCAGCCGTGGGAAAATCGCGAGATGGGATGATTTCTTCAGCCCCGGCAGGGGCGACATCACAGCAACGGACCTAGCGAAATCCTGATGTCGCCACTACCGTGGCTCACTATCTTGTGCCGTATACCTCAAGAAGCCCACAGCGACGGGAGAAATACTGAAATAACCGATTTTAGCAGACAATCCCCAGCCGTGGGCTCGAATCGTCCAATCCCGGCCGTAGGGGTACGGCTTGCCGTACCCTCTTGAATCGGCCGCGCGAAAAATGACGAGGGTACGGCAAGCCGTACCCCTACAACCAGGGCGGCAAAGCGGCCGGTCAATTGTCAAGAATCAGGTGTTGCGGCCAGTGTCTCAGTCTAAGAATCTGGTAGGAGCGGTGGGATTCGAACCCACAAAAGGCGCAGGGTTTAAGCCTGCCGCATATGCCAGCTCTGCTACGCTCCCAGAAAGTGGCGGAGGACGGAGGAGTCGAACCCCGAGGTTTTACCCTCCCCTGGTTTTCAGGACCAGTTGCCAACCGTTTAGCAGCGCCCTCCGTGGCGGAAGAAGCAGGGATCGGACCTGCGCCGGTTTGACCCGGACTCCGAGTTAGCAACCCGGTGCCTTACCGCTCGGCCATTCTTCCGGTGCCCAAGAGAGGATTCGAACCTCCAAGATCCAGCCCCTCAGGCTGGCACGTCTACCATTTGCGTCACTTGGGCATAAATTGGTCCCGCTGGGTGGATTCGAACCACCATGAATAACGGCTTCTGAGACCGTCGCGTCTCGCCAAATTGCGCCACAGCGGGATAAACTTTTGGTGGAAGCGGGAGGACTCGAACCTCCGATGTTTACCTGAAAGGTTCGCAGGTTTACAGCCTGCTGCCGTCGCCGCTGGGCCACGCTTCCACTGGTGCGCGGAGAGGGAGTCGAACCCCCAGGAACAAAGGTTTGAGCTTTGCATGTCTGCCATTGCATCATGCGCGCAAAATAAAAAAGCCGCCTTTTTAGGGGCGGCTCTTGGGGTTTTTCCTGTGTCGAGATTTACCCGCACCCCTCCGCCCGCGCTGAACTAAGATAACTCAGCGACAATTGTGACAAGAGCGAGGAGGTTAAGGTAAAGCGCATAGATAATCTCGATTTCAAACGATCATTAGCATAGTAACGCTCAAAATCATCATTGTCAATACTCGATTAGCGCCCCCAATCCGCCGATACCGACGCGCCAAGTAGGGGGACGGCTTGCCGTCCCCTTTTTCGGCGGGCCAGTGGCCCGCAGGGGTAGGGCAAGCCCTACCCCTACTCATACGGTCCGAAAGACCATTTACCTCCCGCACGCGAGGGCAGCCGATTCATCGGCCTGCCGGTGTGTTATCCTTTCAACGTCGTGGTGCGACGCATACGCGTAGGTGCATAGGATAAGTCGAAGAGGTACTGATGCAGTTTGACGTAGCGGCGGCTTTACGCCGCCAAATGGCGAGGTAAACTCGCCGCTACAACATCAAACTGTACCACTGCCGTCGAAGGGCTAGTGATGCAGTTTGACGTAGCGGCGGCTTTACGCCGCCAAATGGCGAGGTAAACTCGCCGCTACTTCCTGCCAGGGACGTGTCAAGCTCATGCGCTATTATCCCATCTTTTTGGACCTGCAGGGGCGGCGTTGCACGGTGGCGGGAGGCGGGCGCGTGGCGGAGCGCAAAGTGCAAGCGCTCTTGCGCGCGGGCGCCAGCGTAAACGTGATTAGCCCGGCGGTGACGCCACGCCTGGCGCTGCTGGCCGCGCGCAAGAAAATCGACCTCACCTCCCGCGCTTACCGTCCCACCGATCTGGAAGGACTGGCGCCGGCACGGCCGGAAGGCTCGCGCAAAATTCGACCTGTGCTGGTTTTCGCTGCCACCGACAGTCCTGAAACCCAGAGGGCCGTCAAAAAACGTGCCGAACAGATCGGGGCGCTGGTGAACGCCGCCGACGATGCGGGGGAATCCGATTTCATTGTGCCCGCCTCCTTTGCGCAAGGCGATTTATTGGTCGCCATCTCAACTTCCGGCGCGAGCCCGGCCCTTGCCCGCCGCCTGCGCCGGCAGCTTCAGCTCACCCTGGGCCGGGAATACCGCGACTACTTGCGGTTTCTGCGCGAGGCTCGCAAGCAGGTCAAGAATACCGTACCCGATAGAGCCCGGCGGGCCAAATTCCTGCGCCACCTTTCCGGGGCTGCGGTGATAGATTCGTTGTGGAGCCACGCACCTCGCAGCGCGGCAAGGGACTTGAAGAAATGGCTGGCGAAGCTCATTGGGACGGAGAGAGAAAATCGGAGGGGGCGGTGGGGATGAAATAGCGCCGACCTTTCGTTCATACTTGGGGTGTAACCTATGAAATCAGAAAATCCTATCGACAGCAAGCTGTCCAAACCATACGCTGACGGGGAATCCAATGACCAACGCAGCGGTGCCAAAGCAGAAGTCCCTTCTGTTGTGGCAAAACCTCAAGCCGCACCAACGCCACGCGACTGCAATGTTACCTGCAATACAAAGAGAGATTGGATAGAGAAGGGAAAGATCGTGCTTGAATTGGTTGGTCTCGGAGTTCTCATTGTATATACCATCTCCACAATCGGGATTTGGCACGCTAACCGTGATGCTGTCGATATCACTCGCCAGCAAGTTCATATTGGCCAGCGAGCTTACTTGTACATACATAATGCTGTTCTTGCATCCACCCCCAAGATAGGAGAAGAGTTGCAGGCAAAGTTCGATTTGACGAATAACGGACAAACGCCAGCGAAAGATGTTTATTATTCGTTTAATTTCGCCATTTCTCAGGGAGTTCCACAGGCTATGAGTCCCGAGAGGCCAATCTCACCAATTCCTGCTGAACAGACTATTAACCTCTTTGTGTGGCCGTTGAACAAACTCACCAATTCCGACCTGGAAAATATCACAGCCGAGATGATGCCATCGCTGAACCTAAACAACCTGGTCATCCCTGTCGGTCCCCGGCTGTATTTGAGAGTAATCACCAAGTACAAGGATGTTTTTGGCGGAGAGGGGCGGGCGGAGTTCTGCGGCATTTACTATGCCAGTACGAAAAGGTTTATTGGTTGCCCCGATCATATCGACAGCATGGAATAACCCGAATAGGGAAATTAGCCCTATCACGGCAATCCACACTGACGCAAACAGCGGCTGTAGCGCTGACCTGTTCGATAGGTCCGCGGCTCGTTCCCTTGGGACACAAAGAAAAGCCGCGGACCTACAAAACAGGTCCGCGCTACGCCGGCTGTTTGCTGCCTCCGGTTTTACACTCTACCCTTTACACTTTAAACTTTTAACTTTCGACTTCTGAACTATGATAGTTGACTGTTGATTGCACCATATGGCTTCGACGAACCCAAAGCCGCCGGACAAGCTTCCCCTCGACAAAGTCTTTGCTCCCGGGGGGTGGCTGGCGCGCCATCATCCGAATTACGAGTTCCGGCCGGGGCAGCTCGAGATGGCGGAGAGTGTCGAGGCGGCGCTGGAAAACCGCCATCACCTGATTGTGGAAGCGGGCACCGGGACCGGCAAGACGCTGGCGTACCTCGTGCCGCTGTTGCGCAGCGGTTTGCGCACGGTTATCTCCACGGGAACCAAGAACCTCCAGGAGCAGCTTTTCTACAAAGACGTTCCTTTTCTCAAGAAACTGTTTCCGCATATGCGTGTCACGCTGATGAAAGGGCGCCAGAACTATCTCTGCCGGCAGAAGCTTTACGACATGGAGAAACAACCGGTCCTCGACGGCATGGAGCAGGTGGAGCAGTACCCCAAACTGCGCCAGTGGGAGGAACGCACGGAGACCGGCGACCGCGCGGAATTGCGTTGGCTGCCGGATGCGAGCGAGTTGTGGAAGAAGGTGGATGCCCGCAGCGAGGCCTGCACGGGGCAAAAGTGCCGCGAGTTCGAACGTTGCTTTATCACCCGGATGCATCAGCGCGCGGCGGAGTCCGACTTGCTCATCGTGAATCACCACTTGTTTTTCGCCGACCTCGCCCTGCGGCAGAATGATTACGCCGCGCTGTTGCCCGACTATGCCGCGCTGGTGTTCGATGAAGCGCATGAGATGGAGGACGTGGCCACACAGTATTTCGGCGTGGAAGTAAGCAGCTACCGCATGGAGGAATTGGCGCGCGACACCGAAGCGACATTGCGGATGAAGAGCATCAAAAACCATGAAGTTCTGGCCGCAGTGGGCGAACTGCGGCGCCGCGCCGATTTGTTCTTCGAGCTTTTCCCACGCACCGAAGGGCGCGCCAGTTTTGACCATCGCGACAGTTTCCTGGAAGTCAATCGCGGGGCCTACTCGGCGTTGAACAACGCGCTCATGCTCCTCCAGACGGAACTGAGCCGCGTGCCGGATCGTCCGGAAGAAATCAACAATCTGATGAGGCGCGCCCAGGAACTGCGCGCCGCTCTTGAAGTGGTGCTGGAAAGTCACGAACGCAACATGGTGTATTGGTGGGAACGGCGCGGGCGCGGCGTCTTCATGCAGGCCACCCCCATCGATGTTTCCACGTTGCTGCGCGAGCGGCTGTTTCAGCAGGTGGAGACCGTCATCCTGACCTCGGCGACGCTGGCGGTGGGCGGAACCTTCAACTTCCTTAAGCGCCGGCTGGGGGTCCAAAACGCCAAGGAGCGCATTCTCGACTCCCACTTCGATTACGCTCACCAGGCGCTGCTCTATACCCCCATTCACTTGCCTGACCCACGCCAGCCGGATTTTGCGCGCCTGGCGGCGGAAGAAATCGTGCAGTTGCTCAAGACCACCCGCGGCCGCGCCTTTGTGCTTTTCACTTCTTATGCGCAAATGCGCGATGTTTACGAGCGCGTACGGCCGCGCCTGCGGTATCCCCTGCTGATTCAAGGTTCCATGCCGCGGACGGAATTGCTGGACCGCTTCCGCTCCACCCCCCATGCCGTGCTTTTCGGCACCAGTTCGTTTTGGCAAGGCGTGGATGTGCAGGGCGAACAGTTGAGCGCCGTGCTGATCGACCGCCTGCCTTTCGCCGTGCCCACCGACCCCGTCACGGCCGCGCGCATCCGACAGATTAATGAAGAAGGCGGTAACGCCTTTACCGAATACCAGGTGCCGCAGGCGGTCATCACTCTCAAACAAGGTTTCGGCAGGCTGATCCGCAGCGAAAGCGACCGCGGCATCCTGGTGATGCTGGATCACCGCCTGATGCGCATGCCTTACGGACGGGTCTTCCTCGAAAGCCTCCCCCCATACCACAAGACGAATCGGCTGGAAGACGTGAAGGCCTTCATGCGAGAATGAAAGAGCTAGGTGCCAGGTGTCAGGTGTCAGGTGCCAGGTATCAGGCGCCGCCTGTTAGATTTCAGGTTTCAGGCGTCAGACGTTACGCGAAATTGGATTCTAACTCCTGACACCTGGTACCTGACACCTGGCACTTGGCACCTGACACCTGGCACCTGACACCTTCTCGAGGTTTCCATGTTTGAAGTTTCCGTAGAATATACATTCGCGGCCGGACATGCCCTGCGCGGGTACAAAGGCAAGTGTGAAAACGTTCACGGGCACAATTACAAGGTCCAATTGGTCGTGGGGGGCGAGCAGCTAGATTCAACAGGGTTGTTGATGGATTTCGTGGACGTGCGCAAGACCATCAAGGGGTTGGTGGAGCGCCTGGATCACCGCTTCCTGAATGACCTTGCGCCTTTCGATAAGCTGAATCCCTCGGCGGAAAATATCGCCAAGTATTTTTGTGATGAGTTGGAACCGCAAGTCCGGAATCGAGGCCTGCAAGTCCAGGCGGTGACGGTTTGGGAGACAGATACGACGTCAGCTACGTATCGGCCGACGTGAGGAGTTGGAAGTTAGGAGTCAGCAGTCAGAAGTCAGGAGTCAAGAGTTAGAAGCTAGAATTTAGAAGCTAGAAGGAGCCGCAGGTAAATCCTGGGTCCTAAATTCTATCTTCTAACTTCTAGCTTCTAACTTCTCCTTTTCACCAGGTCCAGAAAGCCACGGCCGGATGCACCTCCGCTTGGTGTTGTTGGGCGCAGACACCTTCCTTGCAGATGTAGGTATCTTCACACCAGCGGCAGCGGGCCAATTGGACCTTTTCGCGAAGGGTCCCGCAGATGGCGCAGGCTTCCAGCATGTCAGCAACCACGTGCCGGGAGTAACTCCGCCAAGTTTCCATGACTTCACGTTCTTCCCGGATTTTCTCGAGTTCCTTGTGGCTCAGCATAACTCGCTCCTTCGCTCCTGCTTACTCGGATGCAACCTGGGGGCCATCAGTTCCTCTCTGTTTATTGATTATCGGCTGAAAAGGAAACCCCCTTAGATTCAGTTAATTGGGGAACAAAAGATTTGATCCAGATCAAATTTTGTCGTGCGGCAACGACTTTTTGTAGGTGATTTGGCCCTCTTCGGGATACGAATTCCCGTTTTGTGACCCAGTTTCTCCAGTGGTCCCGGCAAAACCACGAGCGATGCCTTCGTGATGCTGAAGGTATGTTTCATTCGGGACTTTGAGGGAACCATGGGTTCCGCGCAGTCCATTGCCCGCAGGCCTGGAAAGAAAATAGGGTAAAATGCTCGAGGGGTTTTGCGGAAACCGGGGGTCCCACAAACGACTCGTAGCACCGACCTTTGGATCGGCAGCTTTATGGTTATCACGGAAATCTTCAAGTCGATTCAAGGAGAGTCCACGTTTGCGGGATTGCCCTGCGTTTTCGTCCGCCTGACCGGCTGCAACTTGCGGTGCCATTGGTGCGATACGGCTTACGCGTTTCATGGCGGTCAGAAGATGACCGTGGATGAAGTCATGGCGCGGGTTCGCCAGTTAGGGGGCAAGCTGGTGGAACTCACCGGCGGCGAGCCGCTGCTTCAAGACGACGTCAATCCCCTTTCCGAGCAACTGCTACGGGAAGGATTTCGGGTTTTGGTGGAAACCAGCGGCGAGCGCTACATCGGTCGTCTGCCGCAGGCGGTCATCAAAGTGCTTGATGTCAAGTGTCCCGGCAGCGGCGAAGGCGGAAGCTTCTGCGCTGAAAACCTGGGCGCGCTGGAAAAGAAGGATCAGATCAAATTCGTGATTGTCGACGAGAATGACTATCACTATGCCCGCGACTTCATGCTCCAGCACGATTTGCGCGAGCGGGTTGACGAGGTAATCCTCTCGCCGGTCTTTGGGCAATTGCACCCGCGCCAACTCGCCGGGTGGATTCTGCGCGACGGGTTGGACGTCCGCCTGGGTCTACAGATTCACAAGTTCATTTGGGACCCGGAAGCGCACGGGGTGTAAAAGGCAGGTCCGCGTTACACCGCCTCCATTTCGATGGTGAGACAGGATACAACTGATGAGCCTTGAGAACCCCGGTAACGAACTAACAAAGGCCGCGAGCGCTTACCTGCGCTCCGCCGCGCATCAGCCGGTGCTTTGGCGCGAGTGGAACAGCGACGCCTTCGCACAGGCGCAGGCCGAGGATAAGCCCATCCTGCTTGATATTGGCGCCGTGTGGTGCCACTGGTGCCACGTGATGGACCGTGAGAGTTACGAAAACGCGGAGGTGGCGCGCATTATCAATGAGTCGTTCATACCCGTAAAGGTCGATCGCGACGAGCGCCCCGACATCGACGCTCGCTACCAGGTGGCGGTGAGCGCCTTGACGGGGCAGGGCGGTTGGCCGCTGACGGCCTTTCTCACTCCGGACGGCAGGCCGTTTTATGGAGGCACTTACTTCCCGCCGGACGACCGCTCCGGACGCCCAGGCATGAAGCGCTTGCTCGAAGCCATCGCACACAACTACCGCACGCAACGCGACCAGATCCACGAAAGCGCCGCCAAGATTGCCGAGGCTCTGCGCGAGGTGGAACACCTTAAAGAAGGGGAGACGGGGGCTGACGAACAGGTGGTGAAGGCGATCGTCGAAAGCGTCGCCGGCATGTTTGATGCGCAGAACGGCGGCTTCGGCCACGCTCCCAAGTTTCCCCACCCCAGCGCCATCGATCTGCTCCTCGAAGCTTATCTTGAGACCCGCCAGGAGTGGCTGTTGACCATGGTGACTACCACCCTGGAACATATGGGGCGGGGTGGTGTCTACGACCAGATCGGCGGCGGTTTTCACCGCTACTCGGTAGACCAGCGTTGGATTGTGCCCCACTTCGAGAAAATGTCCTACGACAATGCCGGGCTGCTGGTAAATTACCTGCGTGCCCACCAGATTACCGGCAATCCGTTCTTTCGTGAAATCGCCCTGGGCATTCTCGCTTTTCTTGAAAACGTACTGTCGCATCCGGAGGCCGGCTTTTACTCGAGTCAGGATGCGGACATCAACCTCGACGACGACGGCGATTACTTCACTTGGACCCTGGACGAATTGAACGCGGCGCTGGAGGGGCCGGAGGCTCGCGTTGCCGCGTTATACTACCACATAGATGCGCAAGGCGAGATGCACCACAATCCCGCCAAAAACGTCCTCTTCATTGACCAACCCCTCAGTGCTATCGCCGCGCGCATGGAGCTTGACGAAGCGAAGGTGGCGGAACTCCTGGCGAGCGCCCGGCGAAAGATGGCCGACGCCCGCGCCCGGCGGCAGACTCCCTTTATCGATAAATCGATTTACGCGAGTTGGAACGGGATGCTGATTTCCGCGCTGTTGGAAGCGTATCGAGTTCTGGGAATTGCGGGCGAGCGCGACCGTGCCCTGGCCACCCTCGACTTGTTGGTCACCAAAGCTTACGACCGCGAAAAAGGCATGTACCACACTTTGGTAAATGGCACGCCGCGGGTCGAGGGCTTGCTGGAGGACCAGGTGTTTATTATTGCCGCGCTTCTCGACGCTTACGAAATCACCGGGACACGCTCTTACTTCGAGCGGGCGCTCGAGCTCATGGAAATCACCGTGCGCCGTTTCTGGGACGAAAAGAGTGGCGGATTTTTCGACACCGCCTTGGACCTGGCCGACCGCCACGGGAGTCTTACCACCCAACGCAAGCCGTTTCAGGATTCACCCACGCCGGCGGCAAATGCAGTGGCGGCGCAAGTGCTGGACCGCCTGGACGTGCTCGCCGACCGTGAGGATTTCGGCGAAAAGGCGGCAGCCACGCTGGCGCTGTTCAAGTCCAAGGCGGGGCAGTACGGGTTGTTTGCGGCGACTTACGGCCTGGCGCTCCTCCATCACCTGCGTGCCCCGGTAGACGTAGTGGTGGTGGGCGGCGCGGATGACCGCCGCACGCAGAGCCTTCTGCGCGCCGCTTACGACGCGCCACGCGCGGGCAAGCGCGTTTTCGCTTTGGAACCTGGCACGGTGCAATCCCGCGACCTCCCCGCTGGCCTTGCCGCCACGCTGCCGGAACTGCCATTCGATGGTGTTCCTGTGGCCCTGGTGTGCGCAGGCTCCGCCTGCCACGCCCCCGTACAAACCCCCGCCGCCCTCCGCGAGTTGATCGCCCCCAACCGTGCCTGACGCTGAAGGTCGGAGCGGGTAGCGGCCATTTCCCACCCAGAGAGTCAAAAAACCTTCATGTATCCCAACTCACCAGCCGATGAGAGGACTGAACGCCGAGGCCGGTGGTAAGCCGTGGTCATGGCGGGCGTCGGCCAGTGGGGAGGCTTACATGGAAGTCATCATCCGGATTGCTGGTTTGTTCTTCTTCATTCAGTTTGTGGTGGTTATGACCATCATGAGCGTGGCACTGCTCTTGGCTCGGGCGGAGGTGCCGACGCTGGGCCGCGGGTTCGCGCACAATGTCCTCAGCCAAGGTTTCGCATTTGCCATCCATCTACCGATTCGCGTCCTTCGTTCCATCCTGCGTTGGTTACACTCGATGCATTTACGTAATGTCCCCTAAGGTTGCGCAAAGTGTAGTTCCGCTTTTCCCTTCTACCCTTTGAGATATAATCAGGTAGATTGAAGGCAGGCGGATGAGACTCATCCCCGAAATGCGCAAAGCCGTAGTGTTCATAGCGCTCGCTTGCTCAGCGACCGCCGTGGCCCTGGCGCTTGTTTGGGCTCAGACCTCTGTCCAGCCGGCGCTTGTAGTGTCCAACCAGTCTGCGACCTCCGTGGCCCCCAACTCGGCAGACCAGAAGCCCAGCGAACCCGGCGTTTGGCATCACTTCGGCGAGGGCCAGCCTGCGCCCTCCGCAGAACCTCGCCCATCCGGCGTTTGGCACCGCTTTGGGGAGGGAGGCAACCTGCCGCCGTCCCCAAACGAAATCCCGACTTGGCGAAGCTTGGGATTGAACCGCACCGGTGAGATGGAACAACTAATGTATGGGCTGGTCAACCGTGATCGAGTTGACCCCGCGAACATACCTGAAACCCACGGTCGAGCATTCCGGCTTCGGTGGAATGACAGGCTGGCGGCGGTGGCGAGAGCCCATTCCCTCGACATGCTGAATCAAGGGTACTTTGCCCACGAAGACCCACAGGGAAGGTCCGTGGCCGCGCGAGTAAGAGCCGCGGGTTTAGAGTGGCAAGCAGTGGGCGAAAATATCGCCATCTACAGCAACGTCGCGCGCGCAGAAGCTGCGTTCATGAACGAGCCGCGATTTGATAAGAATCACCGGGCCAACATCTTGAACCCGGACTTCACCGACGTCGGCATCGGAATCGTACGGGGACCCGACGGCAGGCTCTACATCACGCAAGACTTCTACACAGGGCTGTCGCACCCCGAAGCCGCCCTCCCTCCAAGGGGTCGATAGAGTTGGTGGGGGTGCGCGACATAAAGATTGTTTTGGTTCCTGTATTCACAAGGGCGGTGTTATGAAAATCTCCTTTCGCAAAATGCTTTTCTTCCTGTCGGCGTGCCTGCTGCAGATATGCGTAATGGCACAGGGGCCGGGAGCGCCAAGACCTACCCTTGGTCTTTCTGAATGTTTCCCAAAACCAAACAGGCTCCTGCCGGGAACCACAGAGGCTGCCCTGGGCGATCGCGTGGGCGGCGCCACAACGATGGCGGCGCCCCTTGTTGCCACGGGTTCCGGAATCATCCTTACTGATGCCGGTCTGGTTGAGGGCGCCGTGAGCAGCGACTCGAAAGTGCACCTTTTCAAAGGCATTCCCTTCGCTGCGCCGCCCGTCGGCGCTTTGCGGTGGAAAGCCCCTCAACCGGTGGCGAAGTGGGGGGGAGTCCATAAGGCGACCGCGTTTGGGCCGCGCTGCATGCAAGCCCGCATTTACGACGACATGGTTTTCCGTGACCGCGGGCCAAGCGAAGACTGCTTGTACCTGAACGTGTGGACGCCCTCGACCATGGTGCAGGCGCGTCTGCCGGTCATGGTATGGATCTACGGTGGAGGTTTCGCCGCCGGCTCGGCTTCCGAACCCCGCCAGGACGGTGAGAACCTGGCAAAAAAGGGCGTGGTGGTGGTCAGTTTCAACTACCGTCTGGGAGTGTTTGGGTTCCTCTCTCACCCTGAACTTTCCCGGGAGTCTGGCCGCAGTGCGTCGGGCAATTACGGTCTCTTGGATCAGGTCGCAGCTCTGGAATGGGTGCGCAAGAACATTGCCGCATTCGGTGGTGACGCTGATAACGTGACGATCTTCGGCGAGTCGGCCGGATCCTTCTCTGTCAGTGCCCTGATGGCATCGCCGCTGGCGCAGGACTTGTTCCAAAAAGCGATTGGCGAGAGCGGCGCTTTCTTCAGCAACACCCTCGGCGCGCCGCCCCTCGCCTTGGCGGAAGAAGCGGACCAGAAATTTGCAGATTCGCTGGGGGCGCATTCCCTCGAGGCGCTCCGGGCCCTGCCTGCTGACGCGCTTCTCCAGGCTGCCCAGAAACCGGGGGAGATCCGATTCCGGCCGATCATCGACGGCTACTTCCTGCCCGATTACGTTCGTTCGATCTTCGCGAGTGGGAGGCAAAGCCAGATCCCCCTGCTCGCGGGTTGGAATGCTGATGAGGGTGACTTCCACGGCATCTTCGCGGGAGCTGACCCGACCGCGCCGAACTTCATCGCGCGCGCACACGCCATATTCGGTAACAAGGCCGATGCATTTCTGAAGCTCTACCCGGCAGGAACAGACGATCAGGCCAGGCGCTCCGCGCAGGATCTCGCCGGAGATCAATTCATCGCCTACTCCACCTGGAAGTGGATCGAAATGCAGGCGGCAACGGGAAATTCCCGGGTCTTCCGCTACGAATTCGACGATGCTCCGCCGGCGCCGAAGGACAGCACCGCTCCTTCGCGAGGGGCCTACCATTCGGCGGAAATCGAGTTCGTTTTTGAGGCGCTGGCCTCGAAAAACCTCCCTTGGCGGCCGGAGGACGAGAAGCTGTCCGATCTCATGTCTTCCTATTGGACCAACTTCGCCAGGACCGGGGACCCCAACGGCCCGGGGTTGCCGCAATGGCCGGCGTACAATAGTGAGGGTAAATACGAAGTTATGCATCTTAGTGCGAGCCCGTATTCGGCTCCGGACATGCACCGAAGCCGGTACGAGTTCCTTGACGCGCTGCCTCCCCATCCCTAAAGCGTAGCGCGGACCTGGATGGGAGGTCCGCGGCTTTGGGTTTCGAGTCATCATCCGTTTTCCTCCACGGTGGAGGTGACGATTGCGTGGTAGGAGGTTCAGCAAGGGACCATGCCGACATGAAATGTGTGCGTTCCGCATGTGTCTGCTCCGCACTTGTCGCCCGGCGGCATCGGGGGTATGATACGGGCATGAAAGCAGGGTAGTCATCGTGCCCGTTCTGAAGAGTGTGGGTTTATGAAAAACTGCTCCCGCGTGATTCTTCTCTTCCTTTCGGCGTGTCTATTACCCATTTCCACAATGGCACAAGGTTTGGGATCATTAAGCGAGGACATCGGCGATAACCGATACGGCAGAGCACAAGGAGTTTGGGTCGTGGGGGGGAAGGTCAAGACCTTCCAGGGTGATCCCCTGCGCGGCGCCACAGTGACGGTTACGCCGCTTGTTGCCACGGATACTCGAATGCTCGCCACCGATGCCCAGGGAAAGTTCCGCACGGAGTACACGTTGAATGTCGAAATGGTCCGCGAGCTCAGCGTGGTCGTGACGGTGAAGAAGAAAGGGTTTCAGACGGCGCATGCCTATGTCAATTATACCCACTCGAGCAAGAACTGGGAGCTTCCACTTACCCTGCGGGAAGCGGTTGAAGACCCCGAATTGCTTTCCACGGCAAATCTGATTTCCGGCTTGGCGCCCAAGCTTAGGAAGCTCGGGCCCCCTGACGGGCTTTCGGCGAAGAGCGAGAAAGATTACGCGAGGGGCGTGGCAGATTTTCTCGACCAGCGCCATCTTGAGGCAGCGGTTCCGCTCCTCGTTAAAGTCCTCGAACGTGATGCCTCGTGCACCGCATGCCGGACTATGCTGGCCCTCGCGGAACTGGGCTGGGGCGACTGGGACGGCGCCAATAAGACTCTCTCCGAAGGTGTGACCGCAGTACAAGCCGATCCCAAAATGGCTCGCGCCGAACTTTTTGTGGCTTATGGAACATGGGAAAGTTGGCATCATGAGCTGGGTAAAGCAGAATACTTTTTTCAAGAGGCACTCAAGCTCGCGCCCGAGGACGCGCTGGCCCTTCAGGAACTTGGCCGCACCCAGGTGTCGATGCAAGAGTACGATGCCGCGAGCGAGAACTTAAAAAGCGCCCTTGCTGCCGGCGCGGGACCCGACGCGCGTCTTCTGTATGTCGAAGCTCTTCTGGGCGCAGGGCGTCCCCTTGAGGCTAGCACCGAAATGAACGCCTATCTTAACGGGCGCGATGTAAAGGGAATGCCCGTGTGGGTTCGCCAGGTGTGGTCGAACGTTCAGAATCGAGAAAGGGCCCAGACCACCTACTTCAAGGCCAAGGGTCAAAAAGGTCAAGCGCACCTCGATTTCCTTCAGCACCCCCCCGCGGACTTGATCCAAGGACTCGAACCCGCAAAGGACCAGGAACAACTGATCCCCATCCTCGATGGTGCCGGGGCGAAGATCACGGAAATGACTAAGAACTTCCCCAATACCAGCTCGCTCGAAATGATCCACCAGGAGAAACTGGGCCACAAGGGAGATATCAGCGACGCACAGAACCAGAAATTTCGGTATTTGTGCGTCGTGCCGAGCGAGGCTTGGGGGCCAGGCTTCATTGAATATCGCTCTGATCTTTCCGGAAGTGAAGCTCTGCCGAAAGGACTGGCGGAAGGGTTCATGCTCACCAAGGGGTTTGCCTCAACCGAGCTCATTTTTCATCCCAGCTACCGCTCTGAGAGCAATTTTCGTTACCTCGGGCAACAGAAAGTCAATGGCCGGAATACCCATGTGGTGGCATTTGCGCAGATTCCCGGGAAAGCCCACTTAACGGGGAATTTCCGGAGTGGGCCGAAATCCATCCCGACGTTTTCCCAAGGCCTGGCTTGGATCGATGCTGCCAACTACCAGATCATTCGCCTCCACACGGACCTTTTGACCCCCCTACCCGACCTTAAGCTGGATCGAGAGGTCATGAATGTCGACTTCAACGAGGTCCACTTTAAACATGTGAAGGAATCCTTGTGGCTGCCCCAGGAAGTCACCGTGACTCTCGATTGGAACGGCAAGGTGTTACGCAACACGCACGAGTATTCCGACTTCAGGATTTTCAACGTGGATGCCTCGGAAAAAATCGGGAAACCGAAAGAATCGGCGCGGTCCTCCAAGGGAACTCCGGTCTCCGCGCTTCATGAGTGACTTCGGTGAGGAAATCCTTATCTCCTGAGAAAACATCATGAGCTGGCCCCCACCGCAGGAACTCGCCCACTACACTTGCTATCGAACGGCAGGCCCTCTCACCATCGACGGCAAGCTTGATGAACCTTCTTGGAAGCTGGCGCCGCGTTCGAGCCGTTTTGTGGATATCGTCACCGGCAAGCCCGCGTGGTTTGACACGCGCGTGGCCATCCTCTGGGATGACACCTGCCTTTATTTCGGCTTTACCGCCGAAGAGACTGACGTCTGTGGCACGCTCACCCAGCGCGACTCCAAGATTTACGAAGACAACGACCTGGAAGTGTTCATCGCCGGCAAGGATGCCTACTACGAGTTTGAAATCAATGCCTTGAACACCGTTTATGAGGTCTTTTGGATTTGGAAGGACATCTTCCGTCCGGGCGCCCCTTATTTCGCACGGCCGGAGTTCAACCCCGCAGCCCATCCAACGCTGGAAATTTCCGGCATTGGCGGCCATGTGCATCCGCGGGGCGAGCGCTGGGGATTTCTTGATTGGGATTTTCCCGGCCTGCGCCACGCCGTGCACGTCGAGGGAATCCTGAACCAGTGCGCCGGAACCGACCAAGGATGGAGTGCGGAACTGGCTTTTCCTTGGAAGGGTCTGGAATTGCTCGCCGACGGCCGCTCCCTTCCCCCTCAAGACGGCGACCTGTGGCGCATTGATTGCTCGCGCTTTCAGCAGGCCGGGCCGGACGGCCAGCGCTTGGACCCCAGCGCGGGCTGGACTTGGAACCGGCACGGCCACTACGACTCTCACATCCCAGAAACATTCACCTACGTTCACTTTTCTGCTCAAGTGGTTGGAACACCTCCAAACCAGCGCTAAAAAAGGCCTATCGGGGTTCGTTGTGTTTCGCAGCTTGATATCTGATATTAACGCACCCCCTGTGCGACATTTCATCATAGACAGGCATCAGATGTAACAAAAAGTAAGTATCATGGCTAAACCCCCGACAGACGGGGAAATTATGTCTATTTTCTCGTTGAAAAGATCTTGCCCAGACTGCGAAAGCAACGAAATCCGCAGATCCAGGCGCCAAGGAATTATTGAAAAGGCCTTCCTCCCTCTTCTGCTGTTGCGACCTTTTCGCTGCCAGAAATGTGGTTGCCGCTTCGTCGGACTGTTCTTCGCCGTACGGGTCAAGGATGAAGAATCCGATAGGCCAATTCACGGCAACATGGTCGACTTCTGAAGGGTCCGCAGCTTACATTCCAAGACTTACATGGGCACCAGCCTTTGATGTACCTCAGTGGCAACACAACTGCTGAGGTCTACCACGTCATTATTAATCGCTGAGTATACCTACCCACCAGGGGGAGGGATTTTATGTCGCTTTTATTACCACAAAGATATTGTCCACTGTGTTATGGAAGAGACATACATAGATCCAGACGCCGGGGAGCGGTTGAAAAGGCCATTCTTCCTTTTCTTCTCTTGCATCCTTTCCGCTGCAAGGAGTGTGACTCCCGCTATTTCGACCTGTCTTTCGCGGTGCGGATGAATGTACCACAAAAACAAATCTATGGCAGTCTGGTTGATTTCTGAAGGGTGGGCCGAGAATCAACGCTTGGTTCGACCCGCAAAAAACCAGGCTGCGTAAAGCCGCGCAGTTAAGCAAAGAGGATGTGCGCTATCCAGCAGGTTTGCCGCCGCACGCCTCATGTGAAAACCCCTGCCCCAACGTGTGCAGCGCGTTGCCGCTCATACGCATGGTGAGCCACTCCTTCAGCACTTGTGCGCCCAGGGATTCATAGAACTTGATGGCCGGGGTGTTCCAGTCGAGCACCTGCCACTGGTACCGTCCGCACCCTTTCTCGACAGCCACGCGGGCAAGATGGCCGAGCAGCGCTTTGCCGATCCCCTTCTGGCGAAACCGCGGCCGCACAAAGAGGTCTTCTAGATAAAGTCCGGGCTTTCCTTGCCAAGTGGAATAATTGAAAAACCAAAGCGCGAAGCCCGCCGCCTCACCGTCCCATTCAGCGATTTCCACATAGAAGCGCGGCTCACTCGAGAAACCATCCCGCCGCAGATCGTCGGGGGTCGCGACAGCCTCTTGGGGGGCGCGCTCGAACTCCGCCAACTCGCGGATGAATTCCAGAATCAGGGGGATGTCGTCAACGGTAGCTTTTCGGATGTTCAGCATACTAAGGCCGAGCCGCATGGTCAGGGCCGGTGATCTGCCTCTGATTTAGGCCCATCTCGCGACCGGTTGCGTAATGCAGGTTACCATCAACCCCGCCAAAAAGAAAAGGCCGCGACTGTCTTTTGCCAAACCTCACAGCGCCCATCCCGCAACAGTTGACACCAGACCGTTGTCGAGGTTTAATAGCATCCCAATCGAGGAGGTGAATCCATGTTGAAGCGGCGAAGTTTCATGGCAAGTGTGCTAGGGGGAGTGGCAGCGGGCGCGGGGATGGGGGTTCAAGATCTTTGGGCCGCGGTAGGACTCGCCTGGCCCGGGCCCATCGGACTCGAACTCTATACGGTCCGCGACCAGTTTGCCAAAGATCCGGCCGGTACCCTCCAAAAAGTCGCGGGCGTTGGTTACAAGGAAGTGGAAACCGGACCTTCCATGTCGGCGGCGAAGATGCTTCCCATGCTGCGCGCCAACGGACTGACCCTTCCGAGCACTTACGTTGAGGCGCCGAAAACGCTCGAGGATGGGAAGAAGATGGTTGCGTTGGGCAAGAGTTATGGGGTGCACTTCATTGTGGTCGGGGATAACCCGCGGCTCTCGACCGAGGCCTGGAAGCGCCGTGCCGATCTTTTCAACCAATGCGGGACTCTTTCTCTCGCTGCCGGAATGCAGTTCTGCTACCACGCGCATTTCAACGAATTTGCGCGCGCCGATAATACCTGCGGCTACGACATCATGCTCACCCAATGCGACCCGAAGCTGCTGAAAATGGAAATGGACGTTTTCTGGGGGGTCTATGCCGGCATCGACCCGGTGGAGTACTTCACGCGCTATCCCGGCCGCTTCCCTCTGTTGCATATCAAGGATCTCTACCAAGACGTTGCCGTCAACCCGCACGAATCTCCTGCCGACGATGGCCCCAATCCCTTCGCCCCGGTCGGCCAGGGGAAAATTGATTGGCGCCGGATCTTCGCCCACGCGGGCGAGGCCGGGACCAAACACATTTTCGTCGAGCAGGACCGCTGCAATATGCCGTCCTTCGAGGCCATGAAGATCAGCTACGATTACTTGAAGAACCTGCACTCGAGCTGAGGGCGGATTATCGTGTAAGTTTTGAGTTTTTGGCCGACAAATCCGATGAATTGCTGTCAATTACCGCTCCATTGTGGCATTTTCCTGGAAAACGGCGTGTATTTCACCCGACATTTTGTCGCCGTCTCCTTTGTTTTCATGCACATCCCCGGAGGTTGTTTCATTTTTAACATCTCTTAGGGTTACCGCCCCGTTTCGGACTCTAAGCAGCATGTTGGTGAGCCGCCACAATTGGCGCAGGCTGGAATCTTCCAACCTCTGCATGAGCAGCGCTTGATCGTCCCGCGGAGCGGTGAGCGCCGCGAGGTTCTCCGGGGATTGCATTTCGTCGAATTTCTCCGCCATCCGCACGCAGATCCTGCGGTAGCTTTCCGCCATCTTACGAAGTTGTGTCCGGGCCTTGCGGCATGCGGCCTTGCGTTCCGGGCCATCTTCCAGCTTATTCAGGGACTTGAGGAGAAGGAAGAATCCCTGCATCTCCTCCTCAGGGTCAGCGCGAAAGTTTTCCACGAAGGCATGGATTTCGGCGGAAGTGGGGCCGTGACCGCGGCGCGCCAGCGCGCGGGCCAGGCGGTCATAGCATTCCAGGTTTTCATAAGCCTGAAGGCGCGGGGGCCCCGTCATCGTTTCCTGGGTTTCCTGCGCGGCCTTGAGGCGCTTCAGGGCGAGGCCGTTCCGCATGCGGGCGGCGCGCTTCATCCGCCACAAGGTGTCCACAATGCGCTCCCGCAACTCGCCCTCCAGGCCCGCGAGCAAATTGTTCTCGAGGGAATTCGTGAGATCGGCATATTCCGCCGGGTCTTCCCCCAGGGCGGTCAGAGCCCCGTTCGGCGCCTTGGCGTAGAACCCGTGACGCAAATTGGCCGCCGCCACGCGCGCCTGGCCCTCGGGCGTCACCGCACCGTGCGAGTGGGCACCGTTGGCGCGGTGCGCCGCCAGGTTCTCCTCGGTCATTTCCGGTTTCCTGACAAGCGACATATAAACCTCCAGCGGGCAATGGTTCGTGGCGAGTGGATGGTGGCGAGAGGCGGGACTTCGTCGCCGGGACTTGGTTCGGGTGGCCTTCGCTAGCCACGAACCACAAGGCACTAGCCATTGCCTTTAAGTATGGATTACGCCGGCCCCTTGAATAGGCCGGCGCCCTTACAACTCGGCCAGTTCAGGCTGGCCTTGTTGATTACTATATCGTGACGACATTGGCTTGTCAATAGGAAAATTAGCCTAGAGGCTAGAAAATTGAATGGACACCAAACGTCATGCTTCCTCTCTGCCGATAGGAAACAGCAACTGTAGCGCGGACCCCTGATTTTGGGGTCCGCGGTTCTTACCTGGCAAAAACTTCGAATCGCAAAGAGGTGTGCTTGCCCTCGCGTTCGGAGCTGAGTTTCGATAAGAGCCGCGGACCTCAAAAGCGGAGGTCCGCGCTACACTCCCTCCGTAGATTGGCCGGACAAAAACGGTTCACCGCGGAGGGGTGGAGACCTCGGAGAAAAGCACTTCTGCTGGCGCGGGCAGGGGCTATGGTTGCTTGGCGCGTTGACTCACAGCATTTGCCCGCGCCTTTTTTGTGAGCTCTATGCGCCGGCTACAAAAATAAGTGTGCCGAAGGCACTTTGGACTGCGGCCGCGAAGCTGCCGCTTTCCCCGGCCCTTAATTCATGCGGTCCATGGGCAAGGGTCAAAGCGGCAGCTTCGCGGCCGCAATCCAAAGCGCTTCGCGCATTTCCACCCCTCGCGGCGAGCCTCAGGTTCATGGAAACCTGCGGCGAAAACACCCTGAACGTGCCGTGGCCTTACCGGGCAGGACAGCAGTCGCCCACAGCAGATCATTTAAGTTACTGAAAATAAGCAAAAAATAATTCTTGACAATATTGCACTCATATTTTATTATGCCTATGTACTAAGGCAAGTGAAGATCAATAAATGGAGGCACACTAACATGGCGATTGTTCGATGGGAACCATTACGAAATCTGGTAACTGCGCAGAGTGAGTTTGAGCGTTTCCTCCGCGAAGCCTTCTCTCCCACCTCGGCTGAAGGAGAGGTTTCGACCCGGACTTGGGCGCCGCCCGTGGACATCTATGAGAATGGCGACAACCTGGTGCTGAAGGCGGAACTGCCCGGCATCAATCCGGACGACGTGGAAATTCGCGTCGAGGACAACACCCTCTACTTGAAGGGTGAGCGCAAGTTCGAAAAGGATGTGAAGGAGCAGAACTACCATCGCGTCGAGCGTTCTTATGGAACCTTCACGCGATCCTTCTCACTCCCCAACAGTGTCGATGCGGACAAGGTTACGGCAAACTTCAAAGACGGCATTCTGACGCTGACGATGCCCAAAAAAGAAGAAGCGAAACCGAAGACGATCAAGATCAGCGTCAACAAGGCCGCCTAAATCGGCTCCTCCTTGCGGTGGGGGGCTGAGCGGCCCAGCCGCTGCCCCTTCCGCCGGGCGGGTTTTCTGCCGCGTCGCGAGCGCCGGGACAGCCTTAACGCCCCGGTGGCCTCCGGCGCGGTTTTTGTTTGAGGTTAGGAAGCTATCAGCGGTCAGCTTTGTTAAGAAGCTATCAGCGGTCAGCTTTCAGCTATCAGCTAAAGACCAGGGAAGTGCATAGGTCTTGGCGGAAAACTGATGGCTGAACGCAAAAATGGAAGACGTGTTAACGCTCCGCCACGCAAGATCATCCAAAGGTAAGGGGAGAGCAGGTGCATTGGCTGAAAGCTGATAGCTGAAAGAAGAGGATTTCAACATGGCTACACGATTTGACAAATTCACAGTTAAGGCCCAGGAGGCGCTCCAGGCGATGCAGGATATTGCCGGCCGCAATGGCAACCAGCAAATGGAACCGGTACACCTGTTGCTCGCTTTGGTCGAGCAGCCGGAAGGCATTGTTCCAGGGATTCTTCAACGCTTGGGGACAACCTCCGCGGCGGTGAGCCAGGAAGCCACCAAGGTGATCGAAGCGCTTCCCAAAGTGGGGGGTACGACGGACCACTATATCTCGCCGGCCTTGAAGGAAGTGTTCGACCAGTCGTTCAAGGAAACCGAGCAGTTCAAGGACGAATACGTTTCCACCGAACACCTGCTGCTGGCCCTGGCCCGGAGGACCAACGACCCGGTGGGGCGCATCTTGAAGCGATTGGGCGTCACCCACGACGCCATTTTACAGGCGCTGGTGGCGGTGCGGGGCACGCAGCGCGTTACCGACCAGAACCCCGAAGGCAAGTACCAGGCGCTGGAGAAATATGCGCGCGACCTTACGGAACTGGCCCGGCGCGGCAAGCTCGATCCGGTGATTGGCCGCGATGAGGAAGTTCGCCGGGTGATTCAAGTGCTTTCGCGCCGCACCAAGAATAATCCCGTGCTGATTGGCGAGCCGGGCGTGGGCAAGACGGCCATTGTGGAAGGCATCGCGCAGCGCATCGTGGCGGGCGACGTCCCGGAATCCATAAAATCGAAGCGCATCGTAGCGCTTGACTTGGGCGCGATGGTGGCGGGTTCGAAGTTCCGTGGCGAGTTTGAAGACCGCTTGAAGGCCGTGCTCAAGGAAATTGAAGAAGCCAGCGGCCAGATCATTCTCTTCATCGACGAATTGCACACTCTGGTGGGTGCGGGAGCTGCCGAAGGTTCCATTGACGCTTCCAACATGCTCAAGCCGGCCCTGGCGCGCGGCGAGCTGCGGTGCATCGGCGCCACCACGCTCAACGAATACAAGAAGTACGTGGAGAAGGACGCGGCGCTGGAGCGGCGCTTTCAGCCGGTGCAGGTGGGCGAGCCCTCGGTCGAGGACACCATCGCCATCCTGCGCGGCCTGAAGGAGCGCTACGAAACTCACCATAAGGTCACGATCAAGGATTCGGCTATTGTCGCCGCGGCCGTGCTCTCCAATCGGTACATCTCCGACCGCTTCCTGCCCGACAAAGCTATCGACCTGATTGATGAAGCTGCCTCCGGCCTGCGCATTGAAATCGACTCCATGCCGGCCGAAATCGACCAGATCGAGCGCCGTGTGACGCAGCTTGAAATCGAGCGGCAGGCGCTGCGCAAGGAAGATGACGCGCCTTCACGCGAGCGTTTGCAGGCGCTGGAAAAGGAGCTGGCCGGACTCAAGGAGAAATCCCATCAATTGAAGCTGCGCTGGAAGTCGGAGAAGGAAGTCATCGCGAATATTGGCAAGCTGAAGGAAGCCATTGAGCAGGCGAAGATCGAGGAAGCACGCGTGACCCGCGAGGGCGACCTGAACAAAGCGGCGGAAATCCGTTACAGCAAGCTGGTGAGTCTGGAAAAAGAACTCGCCGCCGCCAACGCCAAGCTGGAGAGCATCGACAAGACGGGTCGCATGCTCAAGCAAGTCGTGGACGAAGAAGATGTGGCGCGCGTGGTCTCGCGCTGGACCCACATCCCCGTCACCAAGATGCTGGAAGGCGAAATGGCGAAGCTCATCAAGATGGAAGAGCGCCTGCGCCTGCGCGTGGTGGGCCAGGATGAGGGCCTGCGCCTAGTCGCGAACGCCGTGCGCCGCAGCCGGGCGGGTTTGGCCGATCCCCACCGCCCCATTGGCTCGTTCCTGTTCCTGGGCCCCACCGGAGTGGGCAAGACGGAACTGGCTCGCGCCTTGGCGGAGTTTCTTTTTGACGACGAGCGCGCCATGCTGCGCGTCGATATGTCGGAGTACATGGAGAAACACGCCGTGGCCAGGCTGATTGGCGCGCCGCCCGGCTACGTGGGTTACGAGGAGGGCGGACAGTTGACCGAACTGGTGCGCCGCCGGCCGTATTCCGTGCTGCTCTTCGACGAAATCGAAAAGGCGCACCCCGACGTCTTCAACATCTTTCTGCAAATTCTCGAAGACGGCCGCCTGACCGACGGCAAGGGCCGCACCGTGGATTTCAAGAACACGGTCATCATCATGACCTCGAATATCGGCAGCCACCTGATTCACGAGGCCATGAACGGCGTCGATCACGCCATCGGCATGACTACGAAGAAGGGAAGCGCGGTGGGTGAGGCGGGCGTGCTGAGCGAAGGATTGAAGAAACAGATCCAAGAGTTGCTTCTCCAGCACTTCCGGCCGGAATTCCTGAACCGCATTGATGAGATTGTGATCTTCAACGCGCTGGGGAAGCCGGAAATCGAGAGGATCATCGACCTTCAGCTCGAGAACCTCCGCCGTCAGCTTGCGGAACGCAAAATTGCGATCACCCTGACGGAGAAAGCGCACGAGTTGCTCTTCCGCGAGGGGTACGATCCACAGTTCGGAGCGCGTCCGCTCAAGCGCGCCATCCAAAGGCTCGTCCAGGACCCGCTCGCCATGAAACTGCTCGATGGCGAAGTGGTTCCCGGCGACTCGCTCACCATCGATGCGGATCTGAAGAAGGGCGTGATGACCTTCACGCCCGCCAAGGCGAAGGCGGCACGAAGTTAAGGTACAATGGAAGGGGAGCAAACCGACCATGGGCAACGTTCTCACCCTGCCGGAACAAAGAGTGGTCCTCGAAGATGTGAGCTGGGGGACGTATGAGCATCTCCTTTCCGACCACCTGGACAAGTCCGTCCCCCGTTTCGCCTATGACCGGGGGAGGCTGGAGATTATGAGCCCTTCTTCGGAACATGAAGAGTATAAGCAGGCGCTGACCATGCTGGTGGAGATGCTGGCCGACGGACTCGGAATCGATATCCGGAATCTTGGCTCGACAACTTTCAAACGCAGCGAGCTTGAGCGCGGATTCGAGGCCGACGTGTGTTTCTACGTGCAGAGCGTGGCGCGAATGCACGGTAAGATCCATATCGACCCAGCCGTTGATCCGGCTCCGGATTTGGTGATCGAGATCGAGGTCACCGCCCCGGCCCTGAATAAACTGCCCATCTATGCGGAATTCCTTGTTCCCGAAGTCTGGCGGTACGATGGCGCGCGGCTGGTGGTTCTTCAATTAGCCGGCACTGAATATATCGAGAGTGATAAGAGTCTGGCCTTTCCCCAAGCTTCCGTCGATGATATCCCCCGCCTGGTTCGACAGGGCCTGTCCTTGAAGCGCACCGAGTGGCTGACCGAGCTTCGGAAGTGGGTGCGAGAGCTGAAGTGATAAGTACCCTCCCCCACACTTTTCCTGAATCCACAATGAGGATGTGACCGCATGGAACCAAGGTTGAGCTTCGTCACGTTGGGCGTCGCGGACCTTAGGCGCGCCACTGACTTTTACGCCAAAGTCCTACGTCTGCCCCAGCTCGAAACGCCACCCTCGATAGCCTTTTTCGAGCTCGGGCGCACTTATCTGGCGCTGTATCCGCGGGCGGATCTTGCCGCCGACGCCGGCTTGCCCGACCCCGGCCAAGCTGTTCCCGGCGCTTTTCCGGGATTCACCCTCGCCCACAATGTGCGCTCGGCGGGTGAGGTCGACCAACTCCTGGCCGAGGTCGAGGCGGGCGGGGGGCGCATCGTGCAGCGCGGCCGGGCAAGGCCGGAATTCCAGGGGTACTCCGGCTACCTCGCCGATCCCGACGGATTCCTCTGGGAAGTCGCGTACAATCCGCACTTCCCGCACGTTTGATCCGCTCGCAAAGGAATCGAATTAGGAAAGAACCACGATATGAAAATGCCCGTTGTTTTTGTTGGCCACGGATCGCCGATGAATGCCATCGAGCGAAACCGGTTTACGGAGGCGCTGGCGGGACTCGCCAAGCAGTTGCCGCATCCGCGGGCGGTGTGCGTGGTCTCGGCGCATTGGGTGACGCGCGGCTCCGAAGTTCTGGCCGTGGCCAAGCCGCGCACCATTCATGACTTCTACGGATTTCCGGCTCCACTCTATGAGGTCGACTACCCGGCGCCAGGCGCGCCCGCCGAGGCCGACCGCATTGCCCGTGAGCTTGCAATCCAGCGGGACGAGACTTGGGGGTTCGATCACGGGGCGTGGAGCGTGCTGCGGCATCTTTACCCCGAAGCCGATGTGCCGGTGTTCCAGGTCAGCCTCGACGCGGGCCGCAGCCTTCCGCGCCACGTCGAACTCGGTGGCGAGCTTGCCCGCCTGCGCGACCGAGGCGTGCTGATTCTGGGCAGCGGCAACATTGTGCACAATTTGCGCCGCATGGAGGAAGAGAAGGACGCCCAGCCGTTTCCCTGGACCATCGAATTCGACTCGCTGGTGAAGAAAGCGATCGAAACTCGCGACCTCGCATCGCTGGCTGCGCCTGAGCACTGGGGCAAGCCGCTGGCGGCGTTGGCGCATCCCACGCTCGAACATTACGTGCCGCTGCTCTATTGCCTGGGGAGCACCACCGAGCGCGATGCGGTGAGCTATCCCTACGAGGGCTTCGAGTACGGCAGCCTCTCGATGCGTATGGTGTTGTTCGGGGAATAGGGCAAATGAACCGGGTACAGATGCGCGCATGAGGTTGCGTAGTGATATCATTATGATATCATTGTGAAGGTGGAGGAGATATGCCCAATCTGACGGTGCGAAATATTCCGAGGGAAACCTACAAACGCTTGCAAGACCGCGCCGTGAGGCGCGGGCGAAGTCTGAATACAGAACTTCTCAATATCCTTGCGGAAGAAGACAATTTGGAAATTCGCCGTCGGGAAATCACTAAAGTCCTCCCCAAGCTACGGCGCTTGCGGGCGAGAATTGCCAGGAAGTTCCCTAATGCCCCTGACAGCGTCGCAATGATCCGCGAGGATCGTGACGGCCGATGAACGTCGTCGTGGATGCGAGCGTCGTGGTAAAGTGGCTTGTGGCGGAATCCGATACAGATAAGGCGGAAGCTCTCCTAGAATCGTATCGGCTTAGCCATAATGTTCTGCTGGCGCCGGAGCTGCTGGCTCTGGAAGTTGGCAGCGTTTTGTGGAGGCGTGTCCGGCAGGGAATCCTACTCGCTCGCGAGGCGGAATCGCTTTTTGCCTACTTCAATCGCATCCGCCCCGTCTTAAGGCCGCACTTGGACCTTTCTGGCAGCGCCTTTGAACTCGCATTGGCCTATCAACATTCTGTATACGATTGCATTTACTTAGCACTTGCCTCGGAACGCGGATGTGATCTCATTACTGCGGACGAAAAGCTGCACCGGGCCTTTGCCCCTGACTTCCCTCAAGTTCGTTTGCTGCGCGATTGGCAGCCGTAAGCGAACGGGTGTAGCGCGGACCTGTCTCATAGGTCCGCGCCTCGTTCCCTACGGACAAGGGAAAGCCGCGGACCTACAAACAGGTCGGCGCTACACTTCTACTACTGCGGGAATGGAAGTGACGTGCAGGCCCCAACCCGCATCTAATAATCGGTATGGACCAAAGGGAACAATGAATATGTGGAATAATCTCAAAACAACGATTTTGCTTGCGGCCATGACCGGCCTGGTACTAGGCATCGGCGAGTGGTGGGGCGGCCGGAACGGGCTAATCCTGGCCCTGGTGATCGCCGGGGTGATGAACCTGGGCACTTATTTCTTTTCCGACAAGATCGCCCTGGCCTCCTCTGGCGCCAAGCCGATTTCGCGCGAAGAAGGGCCGCGCATTTACCAAATTGTCGAGCGGCTGGCCGCCAAGGCCAACATCCCGGTTCCCAAGATTTATTTTATCCCCACCGACTCACCCAACGCTTTTGCCACGGGCCGCAATCCCAGTCATGCCTCGGTGGCGGTGACGCGCGGCATTCTGGACATTTGCGACGACGAGGAAATCGAGGGGGTGCTGGCGCATGAACTCGGGCACGTGAAGAATCGCGATATTCTCACCAGCGCGGTGGTGGCTACGTTGGCGGGCGCCATCACCATGATTGGGCGCATGCTTTGGTATGCGGAACTGTTCGGAGGGTTTGGCGGCGGCGGCCGGGGCAACGGGCGGCGGGGTGGCGCGCTTTCTGCTCTCGCCATGATGATTCTGGCGCCGCTCGCGGCCACGCTCATCCAACTCGCCATTTCCCGCTCGCGCGAGTACGAAGCTGACGCCACCGGCGCCCGCATCACCGGTAATCCCCAAGGTCTTGCCCGCGCCCTCGACAAGATCGACAAGTATGCGAAGCGTATCCCCATGCAGGTCGCGCCCTCGATGGCGCACCTCTATATCTACCAGCCCCTGACTTCGGGTGAAATGTTTTCCAGCCTGTTCTCCACCCATCCGCCGATCCGCAAGCGCATCGAACGCCTGATCGGCCGCGACTTTGTTTAAGCAGCGTTAACCTGAGGGCTTACTGCGTCCCTTTGCGCGGGCTTCTCGCCGTCCCCAAAATTCGCAGCGTCCATTTTGGGGCTGCTCTATAATCACCGCTTATGCCGTCTCCCCCTCAACCCACCCAAGGCCAAGGTATTATCGGGACCCTGACCCGCGCCGTGCACCGCGTGGGCTATTTCTGGGACCGGGTTTCCGACGGGCTGGAGATTCAAACCCTTTGGGGCCAGTTCTTCTCCGAAGCGCGCGCCAGCTACCGGCTATATGACCGTGAGGTCGATTGGGACGCGCTTCGCCAGGAGACGCGCCTCCGCCGGTTCCTGAAACTCAGCCAAACGCTGTTTTGGGCGATGCTCATCAAGCTCTCGCCCGCGCGCCGCGTGTTCCTGTTAATTGTCTTCCTGTTGCTGGGCCTCTTCGTGCTCAATCTCCGCCCTGCCGGCATTCCGCGCGAGGCGGAATTCCTGATGGCCATCGGGGGCATGGTTTTTCTGCTCGCGCTCGAGCTCTCCGACCGCGTTACGATGAAGCGCGACCTTGAAATCGCGCGTGAAATCCAGCATTGGCTGGTGCCCCAGTCCCCCCCGCGCGTGCCGGGTGTGGACATCGCTTTTTCCTCTCGCCCCGCTAACACCGTGGGCGGCGATTACTACGACGCCTTCCTGCTCGACGACGGCCCCGCGCCGACTCCCGCTTCCCCGCGCCTCCTGCTCGTCGTTGCCGACGTCGCGGGCAAGAGCGTTCCCGCCGCGCTCCTCATGGCCACCTTCCAGGCCAGCCTGCGCACGGTGGCCAGCGCTGCCACCCCGCTCGGCGAGCTCGTGGCGCGCATGAACGATTACGCCTGCGCCCACAGCCTGGGCGGACGCCGCTTCACCACCGCCTTCTTCGCCGACTTCGATCTCACGCCGCGCGTCCTCACGTATATCCGCGCCGGCCACAATGTGCCCATCCTGCGCCGCACCACAGGTGAGATCCACCGCCTGGAGGAAGGCGACCTGCCGCTCGGCATTAATCCTCACACGCGCTTCCCTTCCGGCTCCACCACCCTTGCGCCCGGCGATCTGCTGGTCATCTTTACCGACGGTGTTATCGAGGCCGTGAACGAACGCGACGAGGAATTCGGCGAAGCTCGCCTGCTCGAGGTTTTGCGAGCCGCCCCCCGCGAAACCGCCGCCGCCACGCTCCAGCGTCTTACTTCTGCTGTCGACGCCTTCGTCGGCTTTACGCGGCAGCATGACGACATCACCTGGCTCATCCTGCGGATGGAGTGATTGCCTTTGCCAGCCGGTTCGCCCCGATTAAACGCGCGATACCCGCCGCCCCCGGGGGCGCGACTTCACGATACGAGAATTTCTTCTCGATCCCTTCGAACGGCTTCCCGTCCACTTCCGCATAGGGGTAAATAAAGTAATTCAGGGGCCCGCCGTCCTGTTTCGGCTGGAGCGTCAGGTCGCGGCCCACAGAGAACTGCACACGGTTGGCGTCGAGCGCGCCAAAGAAGTAGTCATGCTTCTTGGGATCCTTCCAGGCTTCGGAAATATCCACAGGCACCCAGCCGACGCCGTTCAGAAAAAATTCGGCCCAGCAGTGATACCCAGGGATTGTGCCCTCCGTTCCGGCGGGCACGGGGAAGCCAATTTCGAAACGCGCGGGAATTCCCTCCGCGCGCGCCAGTGAGATGAACAGCGAGTGGAAATCCGTGCAGTTGCCGTGCTTGGCATCGCACACCCAGAGCGAATCGCCGCGTCCCCAGCCGGTCCCGGACTTATCGTAGCGAACTGTCTGGAACACATAATCGTAGAGCGCGCGCGCCCTTTCCACGGCGCCTTGCTTGCCGCGCGTATTTTCATTCGCCAGCTCCTTGATCCTGCCATCGATGGGGACCAGGCGGTCAGGCTCCAGGAATCGCCCCAGATATTTCGGCGCGGCGGCGGGCCCCCTGGCAGCCTTCCCCAGGTCTTCATAATCGCCCTTGGAGTATTCTTTGCGCGTCACCAAGTACTCTAACGTGAATTCCGCCGGGCCGGGTTGGGGGCGCATGATTTCTGCGTAAAGGATGCGGTTGCCGAAAGACGCTTCACGCGTCTCGCAGAGGTGAACCGGCCCGTTGACTTTTCTTAAAACCACGGTCTGATTCGTATCCGTGACGGCGCGCGGAATCCACAACCGCACGCGCTGCGCCCCGGCGGGAATATCTTTAAGTGTTACCTGATAGGTAAGTAGAAAGGTCCGAGCGGGCGGGGAAAATTCCCCCGGCGTCCGCGCCACCAAGGACCACGCCATCAGGGCAGAAAAACAAAAGAGCACAACCGCCTGCTTCGGCTTCATAGTTTCCTCCGAATTGTTAGGTCGAAGACTCCTTGTGTCCGGTATGCTCTTCGAAGCTTTTCACTTCGGTCTCGTTCGCGTCCAGGGCTTCGCGGAGAAAGTCCTGTTCACTTAAGGTGTAAGGGTAGATGGAGTATTTCACCCAAGAGGAGGGGCCGGTGCTCGAGCGGTCGTTCATCATGCGCATGATGCGGAGCCGCTTGTAGAGGCCCGCGTCCATCATACCCTTTTCCTCCAAAACGTTTTTCAGGACCACGATATCCTGTACGGCGCTATTCAGCGTATAGCGCAGATCCTGGATCTGCTGGGTCAATTCCTCGAGGGACGTGGGCGTCAAAAACATCCGGGAAAACCTGTCTTGAAGAAAGCTCACATGGGCCTCCTAGCGAATATTCGTGGGGGGAGTGCTCCCGCCAACAGTTTACCGCGAGTAACGGCGGAAAGCACTCAGCGTGCTCATGCCAATATAAGCCGGAGGATGCATGTTGGGAGTTTTGCCATTCGCCTTATGGCCGGAGTAGAATACTGTGAGCGGAATCAGCGCGATATCTCAAATTCCAAGAGAAGGAGAAACGTTATGGCAGGGACTTACAAGATCACTGAAATCGTGGGAACATCGCCAACGAGCTTTGCGGAGGCCGTGCGCGCGGCAGTTGCCGAGGCGGCGAAGACCCTGCGAAACCTGGAGTGGTTCGAAGTAGTCGATGAGCGCGGACGCATTAAAGACGGCAATGTGGCGGAATTTCAGGTGACCCTTAAGATCGGGTTCAAGCTGGAGAGATAGGCCGTCCTATTCGAACGAAATCAATTTCAATTGGGAAAGCGGGACGGAAAAATCAAAAACCTGCTCGCTGGCCGGGTCATACTTTTCGGTAATGCCCAGGACGCGGACTTCGGCGGGCTGAGTGGTCGGCATCAGGAATTTCCCCGTGACGCTTTTCCCCTCGCGCAGCGTGACGCTGAGCCGGTCTCCCTGGATCTCCACGCGATCGACCTTGCTAAAATCAATTTCATCCGCTCCCCCATTGTCAATCTGCAAGGGGAAGCTCGTGCGCGGGGGAACCGACTCGAGCAGAGATCCGCGGCCTCCCGGCGGATAAAAATCGAGGTAGAGATCATACACATGGGTGATGTTGCCCGCCTGATCGGTGATGGCCGTCTTGTACCCGTAGCGTTTCCAGACCTCGACAATTTGCGCGCGCCCGCTGGCGTTGTTGACCTGGACGCGAAAGGGTAAGCTGCCCCGGTTCAGCCGCACCACGGTGACGCGGCGCTCTTTGAGGTCGAAGTGCTTGTACACCACGAAAGACGAATCTTGCTGGATAACAATGGCGTCGCGTTGCAAGGCAATTTCCTTGCCCTGCGAAGTGGTCTGAAAGATGGTGTCGCCGAAGAGCGGCTGCGCCAGGAGCACCAAGCATGACCCGATCAGCCAGGATGCTTTCATCCGGAATCCTAATGAACGAGAAGCCCCGCAGCGGGGCCGGGGAGGGAGCCGCGGGGCCGGTGGTCTTGAGAAGAATTAATTCTTCTTCGGTTTCTCTTTCTTGTACTCCAAGCTGGCCTTGCCGGTGATGGAATCCAGGCTGGCTTGCGCCGCGGGAGCATTGGGCCCGGTGGGCGCGAGCTTCAGGTAGGTCTGGAAGGCTTCAACCGTGCCGGGGGCTGGGACCATCGTCCCATCGGGCTTTAGTTGCGCCTTGCCCATCAGAGCCATACCGTACCAATACCAAGCGTTGGCATTGGTGGGGTCAATGTCCGTGGCCTTCTTGAGCGCTTCCGCAGCTTCGTCCATCTGCCCCTTGTTCACCATGATGGCGCCCAGGTTGTAATAGTAATTCGAGGCATGCGTGGGGTCCAAATCCGCCGCCTTCTTGAACTCCGCCGCGGCATCCGTCGACTTGCCCATATCGGCATAGAGATTACCCAAGTTGTTGTGCAGAGAGGCTTCATTGGGATCGACTTGCAGGACCTTTTGGTAATAATCCAACGATTTGGCTTGGTCAGCCTTCCGCGCGTCAGGACTGGTTTCGGTGCCGGCGGCCTTGGCCCAGGTATCCGCCAGTTGGCCTAAAACGATCGGAATATTCTTGTCTTTGGCGAGAGGCAGAGCCTTCTCGAAGACGGCGGCAGCATCGGCATATTGCTTCTGCGCATAAAGCGCGCGCCCCTGGTCAAACACCTGTTTCAAATTGGCGCTTTGCTTCTGTTCGGCCATTTGCTTCTGATACTCAGGGTTGGCCTCCTGCTCCTTCTTGGCTTCCTGAGTTGCCTTCCCCATGTCAAAGTCAACTACCGTGGGGTCGCCCATCGTCACCTGCTTCGAGATGAAATAGACGGACTTGCCCTCGGGGCTCAGGAGCGTGAGTTTGTACGGCCCGGTTATCAGACCAATATAGATGTACTCACCCTTCTTGTTGGTCTTGACATGCGAGCTCCATTTGATATCGGTGCGCTCAATTTGAATCGTATAGCCCACCAGCGGCGCACCTCCGTCCCCAATACACTTTCCCGATACGCCTCCGGTTTGCGCGAAGGCCGGAATACAGGTCAACAACGCCGCGAAGACGATCGCCACTCCCATCACTCTCCGCGTCCAGGAACTAGCCATAAGTGCCTCCTCTTTTTATCTAACTCATCCCCATTCTATCCATTTGAAGCCTGGGACTCAACAGGTAAGCAGATTTTCTTAGTGACCTGGGGATTCCGGCTTCCGCGGGTATGGGGGGCGCTGGGAATAGGGAAGGGGATCCTCCACGCCTGCCTCCTCGAAAGCCCGCAGGCGCAGGGCGCAGCTATCGCACACGCCGCAGGCCACCTCCTGTCCCTGGTAGCACGACCAAGTGAGCTCGAAGGGGGCGCCCAACTCGCGGCCGCGACGGACAATCTCACTCTTCCGCAGATGAATAACCGGGGTCACGATTTCTAATTGCGTCTCGGGTTTGGTTCCGGCGGCGATAACGCGATTGAAAGCCGCATAGTATTCCGGGCGGCAATCGGGATAACCGGAGCTGTCTTCGGCTACCGCCCCCACGAAAATTTTGCGCGCCCCCAAAACCTCTCCCCAGGAAACCGCGATGGAAATGAAATGGGCGTTGCGGAAGGGAACGTAGCTCGAAGGGATATCCTGCCTCTCCAGATTGGCGAGCTCGACCGCTATCCTGGCGTCAGTCAGGCTCGACCCGCCGATTTGTTTCAGGTGATCCAGCCGGCACACCAGGCGATGCTCGGCTTGGTAGAAATCCGCCACGGCATTGAAAGCCCGGAGCTCGCGCGCCTCCGTCCGCTGGCCGTACCCGACGTGGAGCATGGCGAGACGATAATCAACATTCGCAATTGCCGTCGTCACGCAACTGTCCATGCCGCCGCTGGCGAGGATGATGGCGAAAGGCTTGTCCGTGGTCCGGATTCCGGAGTCCGGAGTCCGTGGATAAATATCAGTCATCCGTTCTCAGCTCTAAGCTTTCAGTTCGCAGCGGCCAGCTCCAAGCACCGCGCACTCAGCTTTTGCTGCCTTCTGCTTATCCTTTACTGGCCTACTGCCTTACTGCAGCCGGGGACCCGGCGGCGGGGTGCGCCCTTTACCAGGTTCGTCGAGGGGCTTGCGGCCGGCGAATCCCTCGTCGATGCCGTGCCAGAAGGCGATGTGATCTTCCCCAAGTTTCCAGCATAGATATATCTCTTCTCCGTCGACCAGACTGGGAAAATCCACCAAGCCGACGTCGAGATCCTTCACTAGGATTCCGGATTCCTGAATGCGGTTGATGATTTCAACCAGGTGCTCGGCAGCCTTGTCGTGCTCGGATTTTTTTCGCAACAGGTCAGCCAGGGGAGGGAAAGTGCCTCCCAACACCATAATGCGTGACGCGACCTGCGCCAACTCGTTCTTAAAGGCCTCGATCTTCTGTTTCTCGTCCCGCGCTTCCTCCAGCCAGGGCGTGATGGTTGGGAGAAGTTCTTCCGCTTCTCGGCGATCAAAATATTTGTCGGCCATATTGAGCCCACTGCTCACAGCCGACAGCTAATAGCTGCCAGAAACCGTAAGCTCTCTCTTTCTCCGCCGCTTAGGCATTAGCTACGCACAACCCACAGCCGGCGTTGACATTCACTGTCGGCTGTTGGCTGTAAGCTGTCAGCTTACCTGATTTCCAACATGCGATTCAGGGCAATCAGCGCCCAGCGTTTGGTCTCGGGGTCAACGCTCACGCGGTTAACCACCTGGCCAGACCGCAGACTTTCCATCGTCCAGCAGAGGTGCTGGGGTGAGATCCGAAACATGGTGCTGCACATGCAAATGCAGTCGTCGAGCGAAACGACCAGTCGATCCGGGTGCTCTTGGGCCAAGCGGCGAATCATGTGAATTTCTGTGCCCACGGCCCATGCGCTCCCCGCCGGCGCCTCCACGATACGCTTTAAAATGTATTCCGTCGAGCCCACCTCATCCGCAGCCTGGCAGACTTCCCAGGAGCATTCGGGGTGCGCGATCACGCGAATGCCCGGATGGCTTTTGCGCACGCGCTGCACGTGTTCGGGGCGAAAACGCTGGTGTACCGAGCAGTGGCCCTTCCACAAATAAATCCTTGCTGCGGCCATCTCGCTGTCCGTGAGCCCCCCGTTTTCTTCCGCCGGATTCCATAACGCCATCTTATCGAGAGGAATCCCCAGTCCGTAACCCGTATTTCGGCCCAAGTGCTCATCAGGCAGGAACAAAGCCTTTTCCCCGCGCGCGAGCGCCCACTCCATAACCTTGCGGGCGTTGGAAGAGGTGCAAACGGCGCCCCCGTTCCTCCCCACAAATGATTTGATGGCCGCAGTGGAGTTAATGTAAGTGACGGGCACGATCTTGCCGCTATTCACCGTCGTGAGCGCTTCCCAGCAAACTTCCACTTGCTCGAGGTTGGCCATATCGGCCATGGAGCAGCCGGCATTGAGATCAGGAAGAATCACCACCTGGTGATCGCCGCTCAGAATGTCGGCGCTCTCCGCCATGAAGTGTACACCGCAGAATACAATGTACTCGGCCTCGCGGCGGCGGGCGGCAAGCTGCGAAAGGCGCAGCGAATCGCCGCGGTAATCGGCGAACTTCACCACCTCATCGCGTTGATAATGATGCCCCAGAATTACCAGGCGCGAGCCGAGTTCGTTCTTGGCCCGGGTAATGCGCTCGTCCAGCTCCTGCGCCGGGAGATCAGCGTAGGTCGCGAGGAGCATATCGATAGTTGCCGTTGCCATAGTTGGCCTGCTGCTATTTTAGCTTAAGTGCCGGGATTAGGGATTCGGGGTTAGGGATTAGGGATCTTTTATCCCTAACCCCGAATCCCTAACCCCGCATTCTTACCCCCCAATGTAAACCATGGTGCGCGAAGGCTGAACAAAATCCGCCTCGTTGATCCGGTGGCCAGGCTCCTTCTGGTGCACCACCTTTTCCATAAACTTGGCGATGTCGTGGTCGGTGGCGCCGTTGCGGACGAGGTGGCGGACGTCGTGCTCGCGCAGTGAGAAAAGGCAAGTGCGCAGTTTGCCGTCCGCCGTCACCCGAATGCGGCTGCACTGCCCGCAAAAAGGGATGGAAACCGGCGCGATGATGCCGAGTTCGCCTTGGCCGTCAGCGAACCTGTAGCGTAACGCTGTTTCGCTGGGCGAGTGACGGGGGATTTCCTCAAGCGGAAACACCGGCTGGATAGCCTCTACGATTTCCTTGGCCGTTACCACCAACTCACGCTTCCAGGCATGGTCGGCATCGAGCGGCATGAACTCGATGAAACGCACCACAATGTCGCGGCGGCGCGCCAGGCGAGCGAATTCCACAATTTCATCGTCGTTGAACCCGCGCACCAGGACGATGTTCACCTTCACCGGGCGCAAACCCGCTTCCAGGGCGGCGTCAATACCGGCCATCACTTTTTCGTAGGAGCGCGGCGTCCGCGTGATCCTGGAAAACTTTTCCGGGTTCGTGGAATCCAGGCTGACGGTGACTCGAGGAGCCCCGGCCGCGGCGATATCCCGCGCCATCTCCGGCAGCAGGTAGCCGTTCGTAGTCACCGCTACATCCTTCAGCCCGTCGATGTGGCAAAGGCGCGCGATGAAATCCACCACGCCCTCGCGCAACAGCGGTTCACCGCCCGTCACGCGAATCTTGCGAATCCCCAAGCCCACCAAGACGCGGCTGAGGCGGAGGAATTCCTCCCAGGTGAGCAGGTCGCGGTGCGGGAAATAGTTCTTTGGATCGGCAGACTTGCAGTAAACGCAACTGAAGTTGCAGCGGTCGGTCACCGAAATGCGCAAGTCGTGAATTTCACGTCCCAATTTATCACGCAGCATGGTTCCATCTAACCCGGCGGCAAGCCGACACCCCTGACAGCCAGCCGAGTGGAGATTCCTTCGGTCTTTTCACTTGCCCCGAAAACCAGCTCGTATGGGGAGCCGGCAGCGTTCTCCTTTCCAAACATAGAAGGCAGCGCGAATTCTCGCACCACCCTTGGGGCCCGCCATCCCCGGGATTTTCAAGGTCCGGTAGCGTCGCGGGCGAGGAGAACACCTCTATCGTAACGTGATTCGATGCGCTCAGGCAAGCATGGTCGTCTTTTATAGTCGCCTTTTATTCTTGTTCGCCCGGTGCTATAATCGCGCCATTAGATTGCGGTAAGTGGATTTCTGAGAACCTGGGCGGTTAGCATTAGGGTCGAGAGCCATCCTGAGCTGTTGAGGAGGGAGGGGCCAGGGCCCTCGGTGGATTTTCGAAGCATTGGGGTTGTAGGGGGGTAAGAGGAGCAACCGAGTGCTTGAAGGACCGGGCTAGCTCATTTCTCGGTTCCGCCCGCAAAGTCTTATTCCGGAGGAGACAATGAAAAAAGTTTTGGGAGTTCTTTTCATGACGCTGGTTGTGACGTCGGGAGCGTGGGCGCAGGACAAGAAGCTCGTGGCAGTTTTGGATTTTGACTATGGCACGGTGCGTTCGGCGGTGCAGGCGTACTTTGGCACCGACCAGGACGTGGGTAAAGGCATTTCTCTCCTCCTGGAACAGAAGCTTGTTCAGGACGGCAAATATCGGGTGATCGACCGCAACGCCATGGATAAGATCCTTAAAGAACAGAATTTCTCCAACAGCGACCGCGTCGATCCTACATCTGCTGCCAAAATCGGCCGCATTTTGGGCGTAAGTGCCATCATCACCGGCAGCATCACCCAGTTTGGGCGCGACGATAAGCACACGGGAGTGGGCGGTGGAGGCTATGGTCTGGGAAAGTATGGCCTGGGCGGAGTCGGCAAGAATGAGTCCAAAGCAGTGGTGAATGTGACCGCCAAGCTGATCGATATCAACACGGCGGAAATTCTGGCGGTGGCAACGGGCACCGGAGAATCGAAGCGCGGCGGCTTTAAGCTCGGTGGCGGAGGAGGAGGTTGGACCGGCGGTGGAGGAGGACAGGTCGACATGGGCAGTAGCAATTTTGCCGAAAGCATCCTCGGCGAAGCGGTGAATGCCTCGGTCGCCAACTTGGGCCAGCAGCTTGATGACAAAGCTGCCTCGCTGCCCACCGTGAAGGCCCCCCCTGTCTCGGGGTTGGTTGCGGATGTTACCGGCACTACCTTGATTATGAACGTGGGCACCAAAGTGGGTGTCAAGGTTGGTGACCACTTGGGGATCTTCCGCAAAGGGAAGGAAATCCGCGACCCGGCAACAGGCAAGGTCCTGAAGGTTATGGAGACTCGGCTGGGCGATGTGACGATTACCCAGGCGGATGAGACTTCTTCCACCGGCACGTATTCCGGGCCAACGCCTCCCCAGGTAGGTGACGCCGTGGAGACGGTGCAGTAGCAGGTCCGCGTTTCCCTCGACGCAGACCCAATAACTTCTTCCGACCGGAACTCTCGCCGGGTTAACATGGCCAGGCATGTTCCCGGCGAGCACCATCAAACGACACGCCCTCGAGTTGGGCTTTGACCTGGTGGGGATTGCACCGCCATCGGCCGTTGAGGATTTGGAGTTCTTGCCGAGGTGGGTCAAGAAGGGATTCGGCGGGGAGATGCGTTACCTTGCGGATCCCCGCCGCGAGGATCCGCGGCGAGTCCTGCCCTCGGTAAAGTCCATCATCTGTGTCGGATTGATATACAACACTCCCTGCCCATATTCCACGGACACCGCTGAACCCGCCGGGGGTGAAGAAGTTTCGCGCTCTCCTGGCGCCCCGACAGGGGATGCGCGCTCGCGAGCTTGGATTTCGCGTTACGCCTGGGGCAAGGACTACCACGATGTCATTCGCGGAAAGCTGGAACAATTGCGAATGGCTGTCGAAAAACTAACGCCGGAGGTGGAGACACGAGTCTACGTGGATACCGGGCCCGTCATGGAGCGTGCCTTCGCACGACTCTCAGGGATGGGGTGGATGGGCAAGAACACATGCCTCATCAATGAACAGAAGGGGTCATGGTTTTTCCTGGGCGTGATTCTAACCAATCTGGAATTGGAATTGGAACTCCCCGCACCGGACCGTTGCGGCTCCTGCACGCGCTGCCTGGAAGCTTGCCCCACGGGGGCGCTGGTTGAGCCCTATGTGATGGACGCGTCACGCTGCATTTCCTATTTCAACATCGAACTCAAAGGGGCCATTCCCGAGGAATTTCGGGAGGCGATAGGGAATAATGTTTTCGGTTGTGACATCTGCCAGGATGTTTGTCCTTGGAATAATCGTTCGTTGTCCGTGGCCAATGGTCCGTTGCCGCACCTGACTGCCTCCGATGAGGACCAAGCCACCGGTTCTCCGCAGTGGCGTGCGGCGACAACGGACCTTCTCGAATTCCAACCCCTGCAGATCGAGGTCAAATCACGCGAGCCTCTTGCGGAATTGACAACTGTGGGTGGCCCCATCCCTCAGCCCTCAACCGCTGAGCCGTTTTCGCTATTCAATCCCCGATTGGATAAATTAGCTTCCATCACCGAGGAAGACTTTAAGCGAGTCTTTGCCAGATCGCCCATCAAGCGCGCGAAGTACCGCGGCTGGCTGCGCAATTTGTTCGTGGTGATGGGTAATTCCGGTGATCGCCGGTTCATTCCCTGGCTTGAGGCGGCAGCAGACCATCCCGATCCCTTGGTACAAGAGCACGCCGCCTGGGCCTTGGGCAAGCTACATAAGAGGACGTAGGGGCACCCCTCGTGGGTGCCCTCAGTTTCCGGGATTAAATCCCGGAATGAAAAGGGCAGGCACAAGGCCAGCCCCTACGTGTCCCAGAAGTACTCTTCGAAATCACGCTTCGCAGGGCTACTTTACTGATTGAAATCGCTTTTCGATTTCAGTCCAGTTCACCACATTCCACCACGCGGCGAGGTACTCATTCCGGCGATTCTGATACTTCAGGTAGTAAGCGTGCTCCCAAACATCGACGCCCATGACGGGGAATTTTCCTTCCATAATTGGGCTGTCCTGGTTGGCGGTCGAGTAGATGTCAAGCTTGCCGTTGTGAGCAATGAGCCATGCCCATCCCGAGCCGAAGCGGCCCATGCCGGCGGCAGAAAGCTTTTCTTTAAAGGTGTCGAAGCTTCCAAAGGTGCTTTGGATGGCGGCGCCGAGCGAGCCGCTGGAGTGGCCACCGGCGTGGGGGCCCATGATTTGCCAGAACATGGAGTGGTTTATGTGCCCGCCGCCGTTATTGCGGACGGCGGTCCGAATCGATTCGGGGACAATCGCGCAGTTATTGGCGAGCAATTCTTCGAGGCTCTTGCCGGCCAGGTCCGGGGCGGATTCAAGGGCTTTATTCAGGTTGGTCACATAGGCGTTGTGGTGTTTACCGTGATGGATTTCCATCGTCATCTTGTCAATGGAAGGCTCCAGGGCATCGGGAGCGTACGGCAGCGCGGGTAGTGTGAACGGCATAACTCCTCCTCTTATTCTGAAAGTATCGAAGGTACGCCACCTCATCTTCCCAGGGGAAGAAAGTCCACCGTCGGGGGGCAGCGCCACCCTCGGAAAGGTTTTGAATGTCTCTCAATACAGCCCAGACGGTGTAGTACCGAAATACTAGATTAAACCATGCGTTTGGGCCTGTCAAATTTCGGCGGGACTTGGAGCTATACTCGTGGGTGCAGAATCCACTGGGGCGGAAGCCCAACTTCGTGCATAATCGCGGAGGACGTGGCCAACTCAATCTTCCACATATTGTCTGAGTTTTTCGCACGCTACGGGTATTGGGTGATTTTCTTCGGCGTGATGTCAGAAAACATTGGCGTCCCCATCCCCGGTGAGACCGTGCTTCTGTTTGCCGGTTTTCTCGCCTATCAAGGGAAGATCCAAATTCTGCCAGCGATTCTTACCGCCATTGCCGGGGCCACAATAGGCGCCAGTCTTGGCTATTGGCTGGGTTGGTACGGGGGCTCTTCTGTCGTCAATCGTTCTCTGCAACGTTTCCCCCGGCTCAAGAAGCGGTACGATGATTCCCAGAAGCTGTTCCTCAAGCACGGTCAATGGGCAGTCTTTGCGGCGCGTTTCATCACCGGTTTGCGCATCTTTGCGGGAATTTTGGCGGGCGTTTTGCGCATGCCTTTCTGGACCTTTCTGCTCTTTAGCTTCGCGGGTGCGGTTTGCTGGGCACTGGTGATCGGTTACGTGGGTTTTCTGTTTGGGAGTAGCTGGGTCAAGCTGGTCCACTTCGTGGGCCGGATGGACCGCATTGCGCTGGTGGTCATTGGAGGATGCGCGGTGGCACTGCTTCTGGTTCATCTGTTCCGGCGAAAGAAGCCGTCCTAAGATGTCCCGGCCTGTCAGTTTCCCAATCTCTTGAGATCGTCCTTCGCAGCTTTGAAGTTGGGCCTGAACTGGAGAGCGGTTTGAATTTCTGCGCGCGCTTCGCCCTTCCGGCCTTCCTTCTCGAACACCAGCCCTAACAAACGGTGCGCCTCGGCATTATCCGGCTCCTCGCCCTCCGGCTCCTGCGCAAGGTATTTCCTGGCATAACCCTCCGCTCTTGGTAACTCCTTGCCGATTTCCCATAAGGCCTGGGCGGCTTCATAGAAAGGACGCAGGTCATCCGGAACGTTTATTTCCGAGGTGGCAAGGGTTTCCTCAAGATCGCCCCACCGTTCTTGAAGGGCGAAAACCCGCGCGAGTATCCAATGCGCCCCGATTTGCTTGGGATCGAGCTGCATGGCATCTTGGGCGAGTTTCGAAGCCTCATCATATTTTGCCTGGGAGGGTTGGCTGTAAAACCTTGCGAGCGCCATGCGCGCACGATAGTTTTTGGGGTTTGCTTGCACCGCTTTCAAAAAGTAGGCTTCCACCTGGGCCGGATTCTTTTCCATTTCCGCGATTTCGGCGTGGGCCAGATATCCTTCACTGGCGTTGAGAAGGGTGATTTTCTCCGCCAAGGCGCGTGCTTCGTCCTTGCTTCCCCCCATTAGACCCGGCGCCTGAAACTTGAACTGCATCATGGAATCCAGCGCGTCCAGATTCGTGGGATTGAGTTCGATGGCGATTTCCACTTCTTTTCGGAACTTCAGCGCCAGCGCCCCTGCCTTAAACATGCTGGCCCGGGCAGCCTGTTCTCCAAAGATCTGGCCCAACTTCAGGTGGTAGTCGGAGTTCTTGCCATCGAGGTCGACGGCCTGCTGGGCAAGCGGAAGCGCCCCGTCGAAATCCTTAAACGACATTTTCACTTCCGCAAGCAAGTAGCAACCCCGGGCGTCTTGGGGATGAGCCGTGACTTGGGGCTCAAGAATGGCGCGAGCTCGCTTCCAGTGACCTGCCTGGATCAGTGCTTCCACGTTCGAATTCTGGTCGTCAGTCCTGAAAGTATTGGCAACCCCTTGCCACGCTGGTAACACCCACAGGGTTATGGCTGCCAAAGCGGAAATGGAGACTTTACGCCACATCGTCGCCGCGTTCTTTGAATCAGATGGTAAGGAAACTGAAGAACCCCGATTATTGCCCAGCAAGCCAAGCCTCCCTGATAGTCACCTGTTCAGGCGTTGCCGAAGGAAAAGAGACGATGGAATATTGACTACGCGTCGGTGGGTCGAGCGTCACCGTAATTCTTTCCCGGCGTCCGTGCCGTTCCACGTTGATCGGTACCTCGGCGCCCGCCGGATAGGGTTTCAGGCGGGTGGCAAGATCCTCAGTCGCCAGCGATTGATCGTCGATATCGATCAGCAAGTCATCGCGGCTGAGCCCGGCCCGGTCGGCTGCACCGCCAGGGTTGATCCAGGTGATTCGCGTCCCGCGGGTCTCGGGTTGAGCGAGAACGCCCAACTCAGGGGCGGCGCCGGGAGGCGTCTCTATGCGGAGCTGAAGTCCTGCCATTGCCAAGGTCTCCTCGTATGGGAGGGCATCGGTCCCCCTGACGTAACGCTCGAAGAATGGCGCGAAATCTGATCCGGTGATGGAATTCAGAGCCTCCACTACGTCCTTTTCCTCAAACCCCCGCCCTGGTCCGTAGTAGGTCGTAGCAGGGGCCTGGTAGAACTCGTGGTACATGAGCCGCAGCATGTCCAGCAGGGACTTGCGCCCTTGGGTGCGCGAGCGTATTTCCAAGTCCAGCAACATGGCCAGCAGCGCTCCCTTGTTATAGTACGAAATGGTGGTGTTGGCGAAATTCGTTTCCTGCATCTGGGGTGATCGGTCGAAGAACCAAGCGCTGAAACTGGACGATTCCGCCGACATCAGCTTTCTCCCGGGTTCCATCTCCAACGTGTCAATTTCATTCGCCAGACGGTTCAAAAACTGCTCGCGCGTCCAGAGCCCGGATTGGAGGGAGAAGAGGTACCCGTAATAAGTGGTGATGCCTTCCGCGAACCAGAGAGAGCGCGAGTAATTCTCGCGGGTGTAATCGAAAGGCCCCAAGGCTGCGGGGCGAAGCCGCTTCACATTCCAGAGGTGGAAGAATTCATGAGCCGCCGTCTCCAGCGCTTCCGCCGCGCTGTCCCGCACGCTGCCCTGAATGATGATCTGCGTCGAATTCAAATGTTCCATGCCATCCCCCATGGCGATGTCCGGCACAAAATGGAAGATGAAGACATAATGCTGAAAATCCGGCGGGGGCATTGCCGCCATCTCGATGTGCACAAGTTTCTTCAGCCCGGCAAGAAGACGCGATCGGTCGTTATCATCGTCGTTGTAAGTGTGCACCGCAACCTCGATGGTCTTCCCCTGTTCTTGAAACGCGTCGAGTGAGCATTCGCCGGAGATTTCAAGCGGTGTATCCACCAGGAGATCGTAATTGCGCGCGTGAAAGGTCCTCTCCGTGGTGGAATCCGAGAACCCGCTGATGACTTTCCATCCGGCGGGCGCGTCAATTCTGAGCGTGGCGGGGTCGGGTTTATGACCGTCAACGTACATGAGCACCGAGGGGCCATTCAAGTTGGCGTGCACGCTGTCAACCTGCGAGAATGACCCGGTGAGGTCGTTCCCAAAGACCCGATAATGGACGTGGACAGTCCCCCCCGCCTGGCCGGCATCCACGCGCCACGTCTGCTTGTCGAGTTTGATCCAGGGCAAGGGTTGATGGTCCGCGCCCTGCGCCGAAAACTCCTGAACATTCTTGGCAAAATCATAAATCGCATAGCGCCCCGGTGCCCAGGCTGGCAACACGAATTGCAGCTCACCCGTTTCCACCCGGCGGGCGACAATATCAATGTCAACCAAATGAGTAGTTGGACGGTCCACTTGCACCGTGTAGGCAAGGTCGAGCGGGTGGGGGGGAAGCCCTTGAGCCGCCCGCAAACCATCGGTGTGACATAACGTGAGGCAGAGGAAGGAAAAGACGCACCACATGCACAAGGGATTTTCGGTGACAAGGCCCGCGCGAGTTCGTCGCAAATCGGTCGAGGCATGGCGCGGCGACAATAGTTTCATTGATGTTTGACCCTTTTGGTTCGATAGAATCCGTTACCAGTCAGACGCTCCCCGCAAGTCGGAGCGGTCACTGACAGGGCTTCCAAAGTCCCGGGCGTAGCATAGCTCATCATCTCCGCAAACCACTTTCTAATTTCCTTTCAATAACTTATCGGCATAGCAGGATTAAGTTGCTTATTTTGTTATACATTTATGGGTCTAAGCGAATTTTGGCCATGCCGTTTATTATCTCCTGTGTTTTCAGCAAACCATAGGGTTATACCTTCATTTTCCATATGGTTTTTCCATGATCACCCGGGCCACCCGACCATGAGTTAACTCTTTTGATTTCATTGGCATACATTCTTGACGGTTTTCTCTTCGCAAAGCTATCTCCTTTGGTTTCTTTAACTTCTTGGCATTCAGCGGGGTTTCCATCGCCCGACCTTCGAAGCCCGGTTGGCAATTGGGCTTTTCGGAAGCGGTTGGCTCGACAACCTCTCCGAGATTTCCGTGCCGACCTGACTTGAACGTCGCGCCCCCACCTTGGCGGCTCAATGGCGGCGGGAAGCCGGGGCGCATCGAGTTTCCACATTTCGAAGCGCGTAAATCGTTCCCGAGCGCTCCAATTGTGACAAAAAAATCGCCGATTTCAGCAAAAAACGTGTATTTTGTATAGAATGTCGTTCCATTTTCGTATAAGTTTCGCCTTCTTCCCCGGGCAAATTGTCATCTTTTTGTTTGTTTTCACGCACATTCCGGCTTCGATCGTCATAAAATCCTTTTTTCCGGGCTCGCCCCCCCCATCCCACGCCACTTTTCCGCCTCCGCCGCCACCATGGCCCCCCGGGCCTCGGATGATTTATCCGGTCTTTTCCACGTCCGTCTGGGCATGCGCCCTTTCCTCTGGAGGGACCGGCGAGGGCGCCGCGTTCCGCCCCCTGCCTCCATACTAGGCTAATCACGAGCCCAATGGTCCTGTCAAGAGAATTCGGGGCCGTTTTCCTACGGGTAGGAAGAATTTTGCATATTGCCTTCACTTTTTCCTACCGGCAGGAAATCCGGAGTGGGGAAGTGTCCTAATCTGCCGTGTAGCGCCGGTTTCCAGCCGGCATTGGGCCGCCAAGATGGCAGCGCTATGTCATCGTTTGGGTTCCAACCAAAGCTTGTGAACAGCCCACTTTTCAACGGCCGCATCGCTGAACAGCATCGGAAAGCTTTTCCCTTCGTACCAGGCCGAAAACTGGTCGCGATAATAGGGGCTGGAAAACTGGCCAGATTCTCCCAACGTGATGTTTTGTATCGACTGGTCTAAATCAGAGAAATCCACCACCATCCGCATGGAAGGGCCCAGGCGAGGCGACGTTTGCTTCACGGTGGCGCCGGTTCCCGCCTGCGGGAAAGGACCTACGTCAAGCCATCGCCCCACGAATGGCAATCCGCCGCTCAGAGGATGGTGAAAAGTCAGGGGAATCGTATCACCCCATCTCCATGCCGCGTGATTCTGGCTGTGAACCAGGGAGGGTATCTGGCGAATCCCTTCATCCAGGCTTTCCATCAGAGTCATTTGGAAGTCTGTATCGCTGGGAGGAAGCCACCGCGTGAGGTTTTGCTCCAAGACATTCTGAAGAAATATTGTGCTCATCGGCCAACGATATCCGGACAGATCCTCGCCCAGCTTCGATTTCAGGATGCGGGCTAGCAAGGCGTGCCGGGTAACCTCCAAGACCAGCGTCGCAGCGGAATCCGCGCGCGCCTCACCGTCCCAGCCTTTCAGGACCCCGAGCGCAAACTGGAGGTCGGGGCTGGAAGGCGGTTGTTTTTCGGCTGCGGTGAGGAGTTGTTTAGCCAACCACACATCTTCGAGACTCAAAATATCGGTCTGAATCCGAAGCATGTCCGATGGAGTGAAGGCGCCTCCCTCACGGAGGAGTTCAAATATTCTCGCGGTGCGGAATGGAGCTTCCCACTTTGCAGTAATGAAATATGGATAATTGTCTGGAACAATGCGTCCATTGGCGGTTGCGATCATCCCGCTTGATGGGTTAAAGGAATGGGGAAGGTCATTAAACGGGATGAAACCAGTCCAATCGTAGTCTTCGGTACTGCCGGGCACGGGGACGGCGCCATTGCCTTGTTTGCGGATGGGAACAAGCCCCGCGGCGTAGTAACCGATGTTGCCTTCGGCATCGGCGTATACAAAATTCTGCATCGGGACATTGAAATCGTGGAGGGCGGCGGTGAACTCCTGCCAGTTGCTCGCTTGATCTATGCGCAAGAACGGCAGACGAACCGCGTGCGGGCTGAGCAATGTCCATTGCAAGGCAAGGTCACGGTCTCCGTCGTGCGAAATGACCGGTCCGTGCCTTGTGACCATGACGGTGAAATGGTAATCATGCTGGCCGCGCACTTTGATGGTCTCATCGCGTACTTCCGCATCCACCCACTGACCGTTGTGCAAGTATTTCTTGGTGTCGCGGAAATTGAAGCTCTCGACGTAGAGATCTTGAACGTCGGGGGCCGTGTTGGTCATGCCCCAGGCAATATGTTCATTATGACCAATGATGACAAGAGGTAACCCGGGAAGGCTGACGCCGGTTACATTGAGCCCGGGCGCTTTGAGATGAATCATATACCAGACACTGGGGATGCTGTGCGCAATATGGGGATCGTTCGCCAGGAGCGGCTTGCCGGATTTCGTGTGAGACGCATTCACAACCCAGTTATTGCTCCCGACTCCTGCCATTGATAATTGATGATTGACGATTTTCGATTGAAATAATCGACAATCGGCAATCGACAATCGGCAATCCTCGGAGTCAAAAGCATTGATTAACAGTTCTGCGCTCCTTGTTCTGGCACCGGCGGGCGCGCGGGGCGGAACATCCGCAACCGGCACGTCGAGTGCAGAGTGGTCAGGGAACAAGTCGATGAAGAGCTCCTTCCCCAACTTGGCGGCGACATGCTCGCGCATTAGATCGGTCTCCCAGCTTTGGCTCAGCTCCGTCGCCAGGTTCAAAGCAACGGCCACGCAATCGATTTCGCGCCAGGGTTGGGGTTGGTATCGGATCACCAGGAATTCTAAAGGCAGACGGTCCCGATGGCTTTCGATGAAGGCATTGACGCCGCGCGTGTACGATTCAAGATGACGGCGCTCGTCCGGGGAAAGGTCGGCGAGGGCTCTTCCCGCAACCTGGGGGAAGCCCAGCGTACGGCTTTCAATGTCCAAGCGCAGAGTGCGATCACCAAAGACTTCTGAAAGCTCCCCTTCAGCCTTCCGTCGGCTTAAATCCATTTGCCAGAGGCGGTCCTGGGCCGTGACGTAACCTTGAGCGAAAAGAGCGTCGTCAATGGATCGGGCACGGATGTGGGGAACGCCGCGTGCGTCTCTTAGAACCTCTACTCGCGCCGAGATCTCCGGCTCGAGAATCAGACCATCAAGGACGGGAAGGCTTGCACGCGTGCGCCATCGGAGCCATAGGCCACTGCCCACCATAGTAAGCAGCACGACAATCAGGACGAATAGGGACAGACGCTTGAGGAAACGCTTCATAGGTTTTCGCTCTGCGGGGCAATCCCGCGGAAGGTCCATCTCAGGAGTACCAGGGCCTTCTCCAAATCGATCTCCCGCGCCGCGCCGGGGCGCCTCCGTTCAGCGCATTCCGTGCCTTACCCGTGCAACTCCACGAAGAGCCAGGGCGGCGGATCCCCGCCGAACAGTTTAGCAGCCACCCGGTGGTTGGGTGGCGACTTATTTGCTTGGGGCTAGAGTTAAACCAACGCACGGGCATTCCCGGGTGGGGCTGGGACTACTAAAGATCCCAAGGTGCGACAACCGGTGAAGGCAGGCGAAATGAACTGACGAACCATTATTACCCTGCGCTTAATATGTATAGCGTACCCCCCATTACACAAACGTAACTTGCCCTTTCGGGCTTCCAAAGATATAGTACGCGCCAAGACTCTTGGAGTCCAAATTCGAGTTGGATTGGTTAAGGCATACCATGGCAAACCCAGACCTTCGACCGTCACCGCTTGATGAGGGCGCCGCACCGTTTGGCCTAAGTGGAGAATGGCCGCTCAAATTTCGTAACTTTATCGTGCGGCATTTGGAAGGGATATTCATCCTGCTGGTAGGGGCCATTATCGTAGCTGTCTTTTATCTATTCCCTTACAAGATTGCCTTCCTCAACTTTTTCTATCTCCCCGTTTTGATTGCCGCGTACTTTCTCGGCAAACGCAACGCCGTGTTGCTCGCGGTACTCTGCTTCTTGTTGTGCCTGTGGTTTGCTTATAGCCGGCCGGAGGATTTTGCCGTGCAAGGAACGAGGCTCAACGCCCTTCTGGTACTGGCAACCTGGGGCGGGTTTCTGATTCTGTCGAGCGCCGCCGTTGGATCTCTGCAAGAAAAACTCGCCAAAGGGTTCGAGGAGACGCGGCAGCTTTATGACGAGTTGAAACGAAGCCGCGTGACGGAAGAGATGAAAGAAAAAGTAGAAAAAGCCCTGTACGCCACGATGGACCCGGTGGTCGCAAAGTTGGCTACCGAGGGAAAGCTGCGGTTCGAGAAGCGCGAAATCAGTATCATGTTCACCGATCTCACCAACTTCACCGCATATTCCGACCGGAACCGCGCGGACGTGGTGCTGGAGGAACTCAACCGGTTCTTGGGACAGATGGAGCCCATCATCGATCTCTTCCGCGGCCACATTGACAAATACATGGGCGACGGCGTCATGGTGGAATTCGGCGCACCGGTGGACTACGACCGTCATGCCCTCCTTTCGGTTCTCGCCGGGATCAGCATGCAGAACACCGTCAAGAAACTGAACCTGCCGTGGCGCATGCGAATTGGAATCGCGACCGGAAGCACCGTGGTCGGCATGCTGGGTGTGCGGCGGCAAGCTTACAGTGCGGTGGGCGACAGCGTGAATGTGGCGAAGCGGCTCGAGGAGATTTGTGAACCGACCAAGGTATACATCGACGAACCGACATTCCGGGCCGTTGAGCCCTTTGTGGTCGCCACCAAGCTCCGCAACCTGGGGTACGGTCGGCAATCAGACCTTGAGTCGCTGGAGCGCATGATTTCCTTGGAAGAAAGACTCGCGCGGGAGAGTGAAAGCGCCGAACTTCTTTATGAATTGGGCAAAGTGAATTTTGAACTCCACGATGCCACCTCGGCCATTCGCTATTTTGAGCGGGCACTGGCCTTGGACCCCCAATCCACGCAGATCAAGCTGGCATATGCGGATGCCAACTTCAAACGCGATGAGTATGAGAAGATTCAGCTCAAGGGAAAGTTGCAGAAGATTACCGTCTATGAGGTGACGGGCCTCAAGGACCGCTGGAGGGACCCGGCCGTGATACCTCCCGCGATCGCCGCAATTTACGCGGGGGCGGAGTCGCACATTGAAATACCGGAGGAGGTGGTATTGGCAGTGGAGGCTTTGGATGGGGCGGTCGGCCATTGCCGCGTTGTGGCGCTTCTCTCCTACGCTCTGGCAGATCGGCTGAAGTTGAACGAAGAGCTGAAGAAAACCATCATGTTGGCAGGCTACCTCCAGGATCTGGGCAAGGAAGCTGTGCCGCACTACGTTCTGAATCGGGCGGGCAGCTTGACCGACCAGGAGTCGAAGTTGGTCGAAAAATATGTGTACGAGAGTGTTGCTGCCTGCAAGCGCAAGGGCTACGTCGACCCCCAGCTCCTGGAAATCGTGCTTCATCATCACGAAGCATGGGATGGATCAGGGTATCCGGACGGCTTGGTTGGTGAAGCTATTCCTTTGGGGGCGCGCATCACGGCAGTGGCGGAGTCCTACAGTGCGCTCACGTCGTGGCGGCCTTATCACGAGGCCTGGGACACTCGTGTGGCGATCAGTGAAATTCGCAAAGGGAAGGAAAAGGGTCGATACGATCCGAAAGTCACCGATACTCTCATAGAGATGCTACAGCCTGCCGGCGCTTCCTCCTAAATGCCCCGAATATCTCTTGCTTTGTGGGCAAGGGGGCACAGCCCGCGAGAGTCTTTTTGAGGGCGAAGAATGCTTCCCAGTTTCAACAAAAAGCAAACCCTAATTCCCTTTTCAAGCATCAATAATAGTAGGTAATTGATCGAGGGCTTTGGGCGGGTTATTGAAAAGCTGTCAGGGAGAAATATCGTGTGAGAGAACGGATCGGCCACCTGCCTTGATGACATAAAGAAGCGAATTCCGTCTAATAACTCAAGGGCTCGGATTATGGATGCCCGGCAATTGCCATGGGGCGAGGTGGCACGATGGCAGTGGCTCTTATGACGCGTCGAGAGGATTTACTTGCCGGAATGCAACGACCGGTGTCACGCCCAGCCGAACCATCGGCGAAGAGTTTCGACCGGTCGCCTGAAGGAGGAAGATACTATGCGAATTGACAAACGATTCTTGCGGGAAAACCTGGGAGGTTTGAGCCTGACGTTGATCGGGATATTGACCCTGGGGTTGTCGTTAATGCTCTACCAGGGAAATCACGTGTTTCCGAATTTCGCGATGGCTCAAGGGAAAGGATTAGACGGGCCGGATATCGATGTCCTGGAGCGGCAAAATCAGGCATACGAACGAATCGCCAAAGCGGTTACGCCCGCCATCGTGGCGATTCAATCCACCCAGGTTATTAAAGTTCAACAATCGCCTTTTCTGAACGATCCGTTCTTCCGGCAGTTTTTTGGGAACATGTTTCCCAATGTTCCCCGTGAGCAGCGCGAGAAAGCGCTGGGGAGCGGCGTGATCGTGTCGCCCGAGGGGTACATTGTGACTAACAATCACGTAATCGCCAAGGCAACTGAAATCTCGGTGACGCTTTCCGACAAGCGGACGTTCAAGGGCAAAGTGGTGGGCGCCGATCCCCAGACGGATGTGGCCGTCGTCAAGATCAGCGGGAATGGTCTCCCCACCGCCTCCTTCGCCGATTCCGACCAGCTCAAGGTGGGAGACACGGTGATGGCGTTTGGGAACCCATTTGGGCAGGACTTTACCGTGACCCGCGGCAGCGTCAGCGCTTTGGGCCGGTCCAGCGGGCAGATTGAAGAGTTTCAGAACTTCATCCAGACCGATGCCGCCATCAACCCTGGCAACTCCGGCGGAGCTCTGGTGAATGTGCACGGCCAAGTGGTGGGCATCAATACCGCTATCCTGAGCGGAAATTCCGGCCCCGGCGGGGAAGGCGGGTTCATCGGAATCGGATTTGCCATTCCTTCCAACATGGCGAAACACGTGATGGAGGACTTGGTTAAGACCGGAAAGGTCAGCCGCGGCTACTTGGGTGTCGGGATTGAGAATCTTGATGAAGGCTTGGCGAAGCAGTTCAAGGTGCCGGACTCGGCGGGCGCTCTCGTCGATGACGTGACCGCCGGCGGCCCGGCGGAGAAGGCCGGAATCAAGAATGGCGACGTGATCCGCAAGCTCAACGGCCAGACCGTCTCGGATCGGGAACAACTGACGGCGATGGTCACGAATTTGAATCCCGGAACCGGTGTGACGCTGGACATCTTGCGTGATGGCCAACCGATGACCCTCAAGATGGCGGTCGGCGAGCGGCCTTCCGACCTCAGCACTCATGTTGGTGGTGGGGGAGGCGTTCAGCGGGGGGCTCTGCGCGGCATCACCGTGGAAAATCTCACTCCCTCCATCCGCGATCAATTGGGTCTGCCTTCGAATGTGACGGGCGTGGTGATTGCCGAAGTTGATCCGAACAGCCCGGCCGGTCAATACGGCCTCCAGGAAGGTGATGTGATCGAAGGCATCAACCGGCAACCGGTTCACAACGTTGCAGAATACAACCGATTGGCCGCTCAAGCCAAAGGCCAGACGCTGCTGCGGATCAACCGCCAGGGCAATGGCTATTTTGTGGTGCTCTCCCCCGACGAAGGCGGCGGTGAAGGGCAATAAACCCAGGGGCTGGGGGCTAGGGACTGGAGTCCGGAACCGGGTTTGCAACTTGGCTTCCCCTGCCCCCAGCGCCTCGTTGGCGCATGGGGATTGTCCGAAGGTGAAGAGACTCTTGACGATAGTCCTGGTGGCAGTCGCGGCCGGAATTCTGCTTGTCGCCGTGACCGTTCGGGTTATTGAGAATCATCTGATCTACTTTCCACCGCGCTTTCCGGAGGGCTTCCCCTCGCCCCGGACATACCAAGGTGAAGTTGAAGACCTCTGGCTGTTGACCGCCGATGGCGTCAGAATCAACGCGTTCTACCATTCGAACCCCGCATCAAAACAGGTCCTCCTCTGGTTTCACGGGAATGCGGAAAACATTGGGTACGGTCTTGAACATCTGAGGTCCCTCGCCAAGATCGGAGTCAACATCCTGGCGGTCGACTACCGGGGGTACGGAAGGAGCGAAGGCAAACCCGATGAAGCGGGTGTATACCTTGATGCCGACGCGGCCTATGACTATCTTATCCAGCAGAGACATTTCCGTGCCCAAGACATCTTCATCTATGGACATTCCCTGGGCGGCGCGGTGGCGATAAACCTGGCGTCTCGCCGGCCCTGCGGAGGATTGATCGTTCAGAGTTCTTTCACCACCGCGCGGGCGATGGCACGGCGCGTCTTCGCGATTCCCCTCATCGAGTACGTGGTGAAATCCCGCTTCGACTCACTTCACAAGATACGCGATGTGCATGCGCCGATTTTGATCGTCCACGGCACGCGCGATGAGGTGGTGCCCATCGAGATGGGCCAGCAACTTTTTCAAGCGGCGCCCGAGCCCAAACGCTTCTACCCCATCGAAAGGGCAACTCACAACAACCTGATGGAAGTAGGCGGCGCGAGTTACCTGGCTTGCCTCCAGACTTTTATCGCCGAGTCGGCGCGGCAGTAATGGCCTTCCTGAATGAGCGCGTTTGTTGCCAACCATTAGCAGGCGGCATCCTAGTGAATCAGCAACCCCGTCAAGGTTATGCCCAGGCCGGCCACACCCATCAGAATTCCCAATTGCCAAAATTGCCGCCGCCTGGTAAGCAGAGTGAGTGACGCAATCACAATGGCGGCATCCAGGCAGACCTCCCCGAGGTCGAAGCGATTGGCCCGGCGCTGCTGCAGCGCAACCTCGCTTTCGAGCGAGCGGGCTTCCGTTTCGATCTCCTGCAACTCCTGTTTGTAGCGTGCCACTTGCTGGGTGTACTTCTCCTTCACCTTCTCAGCTTGCGCGGGGTCTTTCGCCGTGGTGACGGAGAGGAGATCCAGGAAGAGCTCATAGCTATGCTCCCGGATATTCTTAGCCTGATAATATGCCCACTGATCTGTTGCCTTACTTTGCAATAGAACTTCTTCCGTGTGGGCCCGGTGCCCGAGGAGCGTGGTTGCGGCTAACAGCACGGCCAGCACGGCCATCGTAAAGGTGACGGGCAAAAGCGAAGGGTCGCGCGCGGAGCGTTCCGCATCCTCTTCCATCTCGTGGAGTTCCTCGATGCTCATGGCGCCTCGGTTGTGTTGGTGAGCCCTCGCGGCCTACCGCTAGTGCAGAGCCACCGGGGTTTTAGTCCCGTCCGTCCGACGGCTTCCCCCGTACGTCCCTACCTACTGAAAATCCCCGGCTAAGTTCCCAGCCGGCGTTTGCACTCATCGAGTATTCCCGCCGTGCGGCTGGCCCCGACGCGGGTCACACCGAGAGCGCGGACTTCCAACAGCATGTCCAAATCGCGAATACCCCCGGCGGCTTTCACCTGAACGCGCGCGGGCGAGTGGGCGCGCATCAGCTTGAGGTCCTCGAGGGTGGCGCCCCCGGTGCCATAGCCTGTCGAAGTCTTCACCCAGTCGGCGCCCAGTTCCCCGCAGATTTCGCAGAGCTGGATCTTGTGATCGTTCTGGAGGTAACAGTTCTCGAAGATCACCTTCAACTTCTGCCCGCGGCGGTGCGTCACCTCGAGCACGGCCTGGATGTCCTGCCGCACGTAATCCCAGTCGCCGCTCAGCACTTTGCTGATGTTCACGACCATGTCCAGTTCCTGGCCGCCATCCTCGAGCGCGCGCAGGGCTTCCGCAACCTTGATCGCGGTGGTGTGGCCGCCATGGGGAAAGCCGATGGTGGTGCTCGCCTGCACCGTGCTGCCTTTCAGAATCTCGGCGCACCGCTTCAGGTAATACGGCATGATGCAGACGCTGGCGCAGTCGTAATCACGGGCGAGACGGCAACCCGCTTCCAGGTCGGTGCTGTTCAAGCTCGGATTCAGCAAGGAATGATCAATCATCTTGGCAATATCTTTATAGGTATAATTCATAAGGCCCCCGGTGGCGTGGAAAAATGAGTTCTTTGCCGCTCTGCAGAACAAGTCAATTTACGGAAAGGCCGCCTTTCATGGCTAACGCGATACCTCCGAGTGTCCCCGCGTGTTCGCCGAGTTGCGAAGGTTTAACTTGGATACCCTCGGTGGGGAACATGTGGACGCGCTCGCGAAGGGTTCGGCGCACGGTATCGAACAACAGGTCGCCGATCAGCGACACCCCTCCTCCCAGAACGATGAGATCCGGGTGCAGGGTGACCACCACGTTGACCGTGCCAATCCCCAGATACGCCGCCGCGCGGACGATAGCCTCGCGTACCGCTTCGTCTCCGGCGCTTGCGGCCTCCGCCATCTCCCGCGTGGTCACTCGCGAGGCCTCTCCGTGGCAGAGTTCGTAGAGCTTGGGGGCAAGCCCCGTTTGCATCAGCCGGATGCCTTCCGCGGTGATGGCGGGCCCACTCGCGAGCGTTTCGAGGCATCCATGGTTTCCGCACCCACAGCGCGGACCATCCGGCAGGATGACCTGGTGACCCAACTCGCCCGCCGCGCCCAGCGGTCCCAGACGGAGTTTGCCGTCGATGGCGATTCCCCCGCCGATCCCTGTCCCCAGCGCGAAGAACGCCATGGTACGGGCGGTGCGTCCGTGCCCAAAGGTAAGTTCTCCCAAGGTCGCCATGCGCACGTCGTTCAACAGATAGACCGGGCATCCGACCTGAGGGGAAAGAATCTCGCGCACCGGGACGTCGCGCCAATGGGTGGGCAGGTTGGGGAAAAACTTCGTGATGCCGTTCTTCACATCCACAAGACCCGGGCATCCCATCCCCAGCGCCGCGGGCGGGGAGCCCGCCTGCCGGCTGAGCGCATTCACCAAGTCCGCGATACGGTCGAGAACCCTGCGCGGGCCTTCGTGGGACTCGGTGGGCGTGGAATCAGAACCGATGATCCGTCCAGACTCGTCGCCGTACGCGCACTTGATGTTCGTGCCACCCAGATCCACACTCGCGTAAGTCGCAGGCATCTGGGCTTCTCCTTTGTTCGGCAGAAAACGGCACAGATAGCGGTACTGCAATGTAGCGCCGGCTTCCAGCCGGCATTGAGCCGCCAAGATGGCGGCGCTACATCCTGCTACGCTTTACTCACCGCGCCGGGTTGTGCCGGCCGGCCACCCTTCGCCCCGGCCGCCGCCTGCCCGGCAACCGGCGCCCCAGCGGGCCCAGGCCCTGCCGCCCCATGGCACTTCTTGTATTTCTTGCCGCTCCCGCAGGGACAGGGATCGTTGCGCCCAATCTTTTCCCGCCGGATGACCTGCTGCGGTTTTTCCACGGCCCCGGCGCCGATCATTTGCATTTCCCGCTGTTCGCGCCGCTTGCGCTGCTGGTATTGCCGGATCATTTCCTCCTCTTCCTCAGGCGTGCGCATCAGGAAGAGGTAGCGCAGGGTTTCATCTTCCACGCGGTCCATCATGGCTTCGAACATCTCGAAGGATTCGCGCTTATACTCAACCAGGGGATCGCGCTGGCTGTAACCGCGCAGGCCGATGCCTTCCTTCAAGTGGTCCATGGCCAGCAGGTGATCCTTCCACTGCCCGTCGACCACCTGCAACATGACCATGCGTTCGTGCAGCCGCATGCGCTCGGCGGTCCACACCTGCTCGCGTTCATCGTAGTGCTTGTGGACCAGGTCCTCGAGTTGTTCAGTAAGCTCGTGGAGGCGTTTGGGATCGAGCGCGAGGTCGTGCTTCTTCAGGTCGATACCGAACCTTCCCCAGACTTCCGTGCGCAGGCCGCTGACGTTCCACTGGTCGGAGTGCTGGTCTTTGGGGCAGAATTTCTCCACCAGCCACCCCACCACCCGGTCGGCGGCCTCCATGACAAAGGCCTTCTGATCGGTTCCTTCCAGCAATTGGCGGCGCAGGCCGTAAACAGTCTCGCGCTGCTTGTTCATCACATCGTCGTATTCCAACAGATGTTTGCGCGATTCAAAGTTCTGCGCCTCGACGGCTTTCTGGGCGGCCTCGATGCGTTTGGAGATCAAGCGGGATTCAATGGGCACGCCCTCTTCCATGCCCAGCTTGTGCATGAGGTTGGAAATGCGCTCGCCCGCGAAAATGCGCAGCAGGTCGTCTTCGAGCGACAGGTAAAACCGCGAAGAGCCGGGATCGCCCTGGCGCCCGGCACGTCCGCGCAACTGGTTGTCGATGCGCCGGGCTTCATGCCGCTCGGTGCCCAGGATGTGCAGCCCCCCCAGGGCCACCACCTTCGCGTGCTCAGTGTCGGTGACGGCCTTGAAGCGGTCCACAAATTCCGCCCACTGTTTTCGCCAGGCGGCGTACGCTTCCACGTACGCGCCGAAGACATCTGTCCCGGAACCTTCCGGCGGCCGCTCGGGAGGGTCGGGGTTGATACCCTGTTCGCGATACTTATCGGGTGACTTGCGGAATTCCTCGCGCGCCATGGTTTCCGGATTGCCGCCCAGCAGGATGTCGGTGCCGCGGCCCGCCATGTTGGTGGAAACGGTGATGGCGCCGACGCGTCCGGCTTGCGCCACCACCAGCGCTTCGCGTTCGTGCTGCTTGGCATTCAGCACGTTGTGCCGCACTTCTTTCATGCCCAGAACCTCGGCCACGCGCGCCGGCTGGCAGCGATGCTCAACCAGATAATCCAGAACCGGCAGGTATTTCGCATCGGTGTTATTGGCAAGGTCTAGAAGATCGGGAAGAACGGATTCGTCCGGGGTCGGTAATCCATTGTAGGGGTATCCGCGGGGCGCGCGCTTCAGTACCGCCTCCAGGAATGCCTGGCGCGTGCCGTTCGACCCGGCCGCCAGCGCCTGGTAACGCCCCTGGCCCAGCATTTCTTTAACCGTGGAAACTGCCACCCCGGCGCGCGTCAGCCACTCGAGGCCAGCATTGGGGGTTTGCGCCAGACGCTCCACCCATATTTTCAGCTTGGGACCTTCCAGGCCCGCGGCCTTGGCAAGTTCTTGCAAGTGGGCAGGCACGGCGCCGGCTTTCTTAAGCGCCAGGCTCAACCGCTCGGATTTCTCGATGGCGATGCTGCCCACCAGCACCGGCTGGCCGCACAGGTGATCCTCTTTGATTTCCTCGATCACCGCGTTGAACTTCTCGCGCTCCGTGCGGTAAACCACGTCGGCATATTCGTGCCGGATCAAGGTTCGGTTGGTGGGAACGATGACGATTTCCAGGTTGTAAATCTTCTCGAATTCCGCCGCTTCCGTTTCCGCCGTGCCCGTCATGCCCGCCAGTTTCTTGTACATGCGGAAATAATTCTGGAAAGTGACCGTGGCCAGGGTCTGGTTTTCACTTTCGATCTTGACGCCTTCCTTGGCCTCGACCGCCTGGTGCAAGCCATCGCTCCAGCGCCGGCCGGGCATCAGGCGGCCGGTGAATTCATCCACGATGATGACCTCACCGTCTTTCACCACGTAATCCTTGTCCAGCTTGAAGAGCGTGTGAGCTTTCAGCGCCTGCTGGAAGTGGTGGTTATACTCGATGTTGGCGGGGTCATAGAGGTTCTCGATCCCGAGCAACTTCTCCGCCTTGGCGATTCCAGTTTCCGTGGGAGTAACCTGGCGGTGCTTCTCATCGAGCTCGTAATCCTCCGTCGCCTTGAGATGCGGGATGACCTTGTCCACGCGGAAGTACTTGTCCGTGGCTTCGTCGGACGACCCCGAGATAATCAGCGGGGTGCGCGCCTCGTCAATCAGGATGGAGTCCACCTCGTCCACAATCGCATAGTGGTGAGGCCGCTGGACGTAGTCCTTAAGGTCGAACTTCATGTTGTCGCGCAGGTAGTCAAATCCGAACTCGTTGTTGGTGCCGTAGGTGAGGTCGCAGCCGTAGGCGGCGCGCCGTTCATCGTCGCTCAGGTCGTGGACGATCACGCCCACGCTCAGGCCCAGCAGGCGGTAGATGGGTCCCATCCAGGCGGCGTCGCGCTTGGCCAGGTAATCGTTCACGGTCACCAGGTGTACGCCCTTGCCCTCGAGAGCGTTGAGGTAGCAGGGCAGCGTGGCCACCAGGGTCTTGCCTTCGCCTGTCTTCATTTCGGCGATCTTGCCCTCGTTCAGCACCATGCCGCCGATGAGTTGCACATCAAAGTGCCGCATGTTCAGGGTGCGCCGCCCCGCTTCCCGGCAAAGGGCAAAGGCTTCGGGGAGAATCTCGTCAAGCTTGGCTCCGCCCGCCAGTCGTTCCTTGAGCTGGTGGGTGCGCAGGGGGAATTCCGCATCCGGTAGCTGCTGCATCTCCGGTTCGAGGGCGTTGATTTCAACTACCCGGGCACTCAAGCGCTTCAACTCGCGCTCGTTCTTCGTTCCTAGAACCTTACCTAATGCGAACTGTAGATAATTTCCCATAGTCTATAGATCACTTCCGATCACTCCAACTTTTCCATTGTAAAGCTCCCTTAGCCAAGTTGACAAGGAAGGGGGGATCGGTTCATCGGGCCATCGGGGTCATTTGCGATTGGTGATTGGTGACCGCTGGTCACTCGTTGCTTGTTGTTGCTCTCCGGACCGCGCGGTTGATGAGCCTTTTGACGCAGTAATGGTAAGGTGAGCCAAGATCCATGGTTTTCCTCCATGCCATTTCTTTTCAATAACATTCTGGCTTGGTGACGATAAGTTGTTTATTTATCAGATACATTCTGGCTTGGGGGTAAACTTGACCGAGGTCAAATCTGTATCCAATTTGTTTTCAAAGACGTTCTGGGTAATACCTTCATTTTTGATATAGCCTTCCCTCTGATGTCATAGCCTACTTCAAATTTTTGTAGCCTTCCTGTTTTCAATGATTTGATTCGTGGTTGGGGGCACAGTATCTCCTGCCATTCCTCGCCAATGTATTGTCTTTTCATGAACATTCTGGCTTTTCGAACGGTTCTCCAAGGATTCCACCTCGCGGCCCTGCCAATTAATCCTCCGCAGCAGGTTGGTGACCTGTCAGACATCCCGAAAGTTGGGACCTTGCCTTCGCCGCGTGAGCCCCATGTTGCGTTGCGCGGCGCGATTTCCGCGTTGCCTTCGTAGGTCGCTGCCCACCGCCCCGGTCATTCAAGTCAGCCGACAGGCGCGGGCCCAGCGTCCAGTATACCATAAAGGCTAGGCTCGTCAAGGTCAAAATGAGGCTACAGTGTAAAACCTACGATTGGGACAACACATCGTGCGGCCGTTTCGACCCATCATGCGGATTTATCGTTCGAGAGTCGCTCGTGCATCGGTCCATCCATAGGCCACTGCAAACAGCCCTTCATTGCCGATCGGAAATTCGTTCTCGCGCAGAAATTTCCCGCCCAGCGCCTCGTAAAAGTGGCGCGCCGGATTCGCCCTCAGGACCCAGAGGAGGAAAGAAGTGAAACCACGCTCGTCGAGCTTCCCCACGCAGGCCCGGAAAAGCGCGCGACCGATCCCTTGCCTCTGGTAATTCTGGACCAGATAAATCGCGTAAATCTCGCCTTTATGGGTTGTGTCACCCTCGCGTTCAGGGCCGACGGCCGCGAATCCCACCACCGCGCCGTCAGGGGTTTCCGCCACGAAGAGGGAAACCGGGTTTGGGGAAGATGCAAGCCCCTTCAGCCACATCCGCTCGCTCTCTTCGTATGAGAGCGAAGCCAGGAACTCACTCGCGACAATCCCCTGGTAAGTTGTCCGCCAGCTATCGACGTGTACCTTGGCAATCGCCGGAACATCTTGCGGCCGAGCTTCACGGATGTGGACGTTAGTCATCGCCGGATTACACGTGCGGAGCGCTTCTGCGGTCGAGGGGTGGCGCCTCGGTGCATCGGGGCGCCCCGGCAACACATGCAAGATTCTATCCAGGGCCCTAACCCTGGCCGTAAAACCCTGACACCTGATTCCTGACACCTATTCTGCGTCTCGGCGCCTCCGCGGTAAGGTCCGAGGCGCGCCTGCTGCCTGTCACGAGGTACAGCCGAGAGCGAACCCCAGGGCGGCGCAGAGTTCTTTCATTCGCTCGGGGCTGAGCAGCGCGACACGCCTGCCCAGATGAGCCTTTGACACGGTGACGACATTGTGCAGGTTAACCGCGCACTCGCCCTTCATTCCGTCCGCTTCGGTCAAGCGGACCTCCGACGGTACACCCCGAATGGTAGATGTGATGGGGGCCACGGTGACGGCGGATAAGTACCCGATCGCGGTCTCCCGCGTGAGCACGACCACGGGTCTTTGCTTGTCCGGAGGAAGGAATTGATGGAGGCGAACTTCGCCACGGGCTATCGCTCCGGCCATGCTGCCACCCTCTCCCAATCCGCCGCCTCGGTCGAGATATCAGGATGCTCTTCGTAGCCCGTGCGGTCGCGGGCTTCCAGTTCTCGCGTCTCCAAACTTTTCAGGTACGCGCGCAGCGCTTCGCGGACCAGCGCCGAACGGTTCACCCGCGCGCGCCGGGCGGCTCCATCGGCAGCGCGGAGGAGTGTCGAACTCAAGACAACTTGGATGGTTTCCATACTGTGGAGTATACTCCACACTGGACTCGACAGTCCACACACATTCACAGCACCGCGGTCTCATGGATAAGCCGGCCTTCGGCGAAGCGTGCCAAATTGAGGGCTCGGGCGTCGATCAGGTCCGAGTGGCCGTGCAGGATCAAATCCGCCAGAACCTTGCCGGTTGCGGGAGAGTGCATCACGCCGTGTCCGCTGAAGCCGTTGGCAAGGTACAGGCCGGGGACCTCAGGCACGGGTCCGAGGATGGGGTAATGGTCCGGGGTCATTTCGTAGAGGCCGGCCCAAGCGCGTTTGGGATTCACCTCCAACGCCTCAAAGCAGGGAACGCGGTCCACGGCGCGCAGCAGGATTTTCTCGATGAACGCCGGATCGAACTGGGTTTTGAATCCCGGCGTCTCCTCCGGATCATTCCAGGCGAGCAGGATTCCCGGACCCTCGGGGCGGAAGTGGAAACCCGTGGCCATATCGATGGTCATGGGCGCCTCGCGCGCAATGAGCGGGAACGGCTCGGTGGGGACCAACATGCGGCGCAGGGGTTCGACGGGCAAGGCCACTCCGGCCAGCGCTGCGACTTGCGCCGCCCAGGGTCCGGCGGCATTCACCACCGTGCGCGTGGCCACCGGGCCGCGCGTCGTCTCGACGGCCGCGATGCCCTGCGCGTCTTGCTGAATCGCCGTGGCTTCGGCGTTCTTCCACAGCCGGACACCCTTCTCCGTGGCGCGCTGCATGAAGCCGGTCATGACGCTGTAGGGATCCACAAACCCGTCGGCGGAACTGAAGCTGCCGCCCACGATGTCGTCGGCGCGCAAATGCGGCATGCGGCCGAGAACTTCGGCGGGGGAGAGCAACTCCACCGTATTCACCCCGCACTCCACTTGCAGTTGGTAATTGGTCCGCAAGTAATCCCCATGCTTCTCACTCGTCGCCACGAACAGGTAGCCTTGCGGACGGTAGCCGCCGGGGCAGCCCGTGGCCTCTTCGAAGCGCCCAAAGAAATCGAGGGCATAGAGCGACAGGCGAATGTTGAGTTCGGTAGAGAACTGCGCGCGCACCCCACCCATGCTCTTGCCTGTGGAGCCGCGTCCCAGGTGCGGCTCGCGCTCGAGCACCAGGACGTTCACGCATCCCGCCTCGGCAAGATGATAGGCAATGCTCGCGCCCACAATCCCTCCGCCCACAATCACCACATCGGATGTTTCCGTCACGCCGCCGCCTCCAACTGCGAAACTCGAACCGTCTGTGCCCCTGGACATCTTAACTTGCTGGAGGTCCAAAAAGAACCATGCTTGTTGCATCCGCGCGCACATCGCGCGAGAATAGGGCGGCTCGGAACTGCCGGCCGGAGAGGGGGAACGATGAGAGCAGGCGGAGCCATTCTGGGATTGGTGATCGTGGTGGCGATCATCTGGTTTGTGATGAAGTCGCAGGTCTCGCAAGGACCCACCGGCGCGCAGCCTCCCGCCCAGACCATCGACGTGGTGGGAGTCAAGAGCGACTTGCTGGCCATCGCGCAGGCCGAGAGGATGTACATGGCGAGTCATGGGTCCTATGTGTCCGTTGACGAACTCCAGCAGGACGGCTCGATTACGTTTTCCGGTGCGAACCGGCGCGGCTACAGTTACACTGCGGAGGTGGATGATGGCCAACATTTCAAAATTACGGCGCGGCCCTCGGACCCCGCCAAAGCCAGTTGGCCATCCCTCTCCATCGACGAAACGATGCAGGTGACGCAGGAATAGAAAAGACGTCCTTGGTCCGTGGTCCTTTGTCCGTTGTCCGTTATCCGCAGCCAGCCGTCGGCAAGCAGGCATGGAAAACAAGTGAGCTGGTCGGCGCCGACTGATGACTGAAAACTGACGACTGAGAACTGGCAACGGACCACGGACAAAGGACCAAGGACACTGCCACTTAAGGAGACCCCATGCGAGTTGAAGCGCGCGCGCCCGCCCGCGTTGATTTGGCGGGTGGAACGGTGGATATCTGGCCGCTCTACCTTTTTCATCCTGGAGCACAAACAGTTAATATTGCCATTCGATGTTATGCCTCATGTGTGATTGACACCCGCGCGGACCGGCGCATCGTGCTGATCTCGCAGGACCAGGGATTGCGGGAAAGCTGGGAAAACCTCACCGACCTTTCCCTGGGCGTTTCGAAACTGCCCCTGCTGCGGGAGCTGGTGATGTTTTTTGAGCCCCGGCGCGGTTTGAATATCAAGACCAGTTCGCAGGTGCCGGCCGGCGCCGGTCTGGGAGGCTCCTCGGCGCTGAACATCGCCCTGTGCGGGGCCCTGGCGCGCGTCACGGGCAAGCGCTGCACGCGCAGCACGATCCTGGAGATTGCCAAAAACGTGGAGGCCATTGTCATCCGCGTGCCCACCGGCTGGCAGGACTACTTCCCGGCGCTTTATGGCGGCGCCAATTCCGTCCATCTGGAGCGCGACGGCGTGAAGGTCGAGCGTCTGCCCCTGCCCTTCTCCGACGTGGAAAAGCGCTTTGTGCTTTGCTACACCGGGCAACCGCGCAATTCCGCCATCAATAACTGGGAGGTCATGAAATCCCACATCGACAACGACGAGCACGTCCTCAAGAATTTCGACCAGATCACCACCATCGCCAGCCAGATGCGGGAGGCGCTGCTGGCGCGGGATTGGAACGACGTGGCGGAGTTGCTGGCGCTGGAGTGGGAAAACCGCAAGCGCAATTTCAAAGGCATCTCCACCCCCAAGATCGACCGCATGATCGAACAGACCCAGAAGCAGGGAACCATGGCCGCCAAGGTCTGCGGGGCCGGGGGCGGCGGATGCGTGGTCTTCATGGTCCGCCCCGGCACCAAGCCCGCCGTCGAAAACGCCCTGACCCAAATGGGCGGGCAGATCATCAACTTTGGCATTTCGAGCACCGGGCTGGAGGTCCACGCCGACCAGGTTGAGCGGGCCCGGGGAGCGCGATGAATTCGGACGCCATATTTATTGCGGACGGCCGCCTGCGCCCCATATGGCGATTCTTTCTTTCCGTCGTGCTTGTGTTCGCTGCGATCACGCTCACATCGTTCACGCTGGGAACGGTCTTTCTCATTTTGAAGGTTCATCCCAGCGTCTACGCGGCGGCCTTCTGGCAATCCCTCGTGGGCCTGGCAGCGACCATCGCCGCATACAAACTGATGACGGCGGTTTTCGACCGGCGGCCTCTGGGTTCCGTGGGCTTGGCGTTTCACCTGCGATGGGGGAAGGAACTGGGCCGCGGCCTGGCGGTGGGCGCCGCCATGCTGTCCGTCACGGTGGCACTGGAGTGGGCTTGCGGCTTCGCAAGTTTTACGTTCACCCCACATCCCATGCTGCGCGCGGGATCCTTCACGTTCGTGTTGTTTGCCGTGGCTGCGGCCTTTGAGGAGGTGACCTTTCGCGGATACCCGTTTCAAAGGTTGGTGGAGTCGATCACCCCCACGGGGGCCATTGCTGCCACATCGGCGTTGTTTGGCCTCGCTCATCTCGGCAATCCGCACCGGACTTGGATCTCCACCCTGAACACCGCGCTGGTTGGAATCCCCTTTTGCATTGCCTACCTGCGAACCCGCGCCTTGTGGATGCCCATCGGGATGCATTTTATCTGGAATTTCCTCATGGGCTTTTTCCTGGGGCTGCCGGTCAGCGGCATCATCATTTCCGCCAGCGTCCTTACCGCGCGTGTGCGGGGACCCCTTTGGCTGACCGGCGGCCCCTACGGCCCGGAAGGCGGCTTGCTGGCGATGGGAGCAATTTTAGGCGGCATCGTGTACCTATCATTTGCGAAAAGCATCTATACGACTGAGGAAATGCAAGCTCTGGTTTTTGCTCCGGTGACATCGCCTTGGCCGGACCGGCCGATCACAATCTTTTCGGTTCCTCCCGGGGAAGAGGCGAAGGGAGACTGATTCCCATGTCCGCCTGGCGCTTCGAGACTCCCGCCCGCCCTGCAAGAGCCACCCGGAGTTGGCAGTGGCGTAGCTGGTGGTTGGCTATACTCCTTCTCGCCGTCCCCTGTGCTTTTCCCAAAGAGGGCATGGATCGCAACGCCCGCATAGACATCATCCGCGGACTCCTGCGGGAAGTGGGGGTCACCAAGGTTCCCCTGCCGCGTGGGAAAAGGGGCGTGCGCATCGATGCGCAGGGAAAGCTGGACCAGGCGGACGCCCAAAAGGAAATCCACAACAACGGCATGGCCATGCAACCGGGCACGCCCGCCGAGATCACCAAGATCGAGTTCAAGTCGAACCAAGTCATTTTCGAGGTCAACGGGGGCGGAAAATCCGGGAAGAAATGGTACCAGCACATCGAGCTCGACACGGGTGTGTCAGTTACCCCGGTCAATCCGCAACAACCATCGGCTACCGCCTTCGGCTCCTCCATCACCCTGGATTATGGTAAGGCCCTTCCTGAACTTACCGTCCCGGAGTTGAAGAAGATTCTCTCCGGTGTCCTCGATTTCGAGCGCCACTCGCCCACCGTTTTGTACTCGCCGAATGTGCCACCCGCGGTCAAAGAAGCCATCAAGAACCATAACGTGATCGTTGGAATGGACCGCGACGCGGTGCTTTCCGCGAAAGGCTCGCCAGACCGGCGCGTGCGCGAGGTGCGGAACGGCTCGGAGCAGGAAGATTGGATCTACGGAATGCCCCCGCACGTACTTTTCGTCACCTTCGACGGCGACCAAGTGGTGAGCGTGAAGCAGTATTGAGCGCCTGTAGGGGCGGGTCAATATGACTTCATTTTCGATAACTACTTTTCCTTTCATCAACATCCACACAGAATGAATATAAGTAGCTTATTTATCAATAACATCTGCTCAGAGCCAAAAACTGACATTTTTTCTACATTTGTTTTCAATAACTTGTACTGACTTACCTTCATTTTTGGGTCGCCCTTTTTTTGGGAGCCACCGTGCCCTCATTCCGGTTAACTGATTTAATCTGAACGACTTGGCGATTTACTCGGATTATCGGAAATATCGCTAACCTCATTTATTATCATCAACATGTACACAGAAAGTCTGAAATTCGTTGTTTCCCACTCGCTCGTTTCCAACCGCCGCCTTTTTGAACGTCTCCATCTTCCGTTCATAGCCTTCGGGCTTCAGCAGCGGGTGGGCGACCTGCCGGATTGCCTCGACCCCTTAATACAGGTCCGCGACCTTCCCGGTTCGCGATCATGTACTGGCCTCCGATGTTAGTCTATCATGGATATCCTGTTTGTCAAGTTCAAAATGATAATATATTCAAAAAAATATGACTGAGGACAAACCGTCATGCAAGCCGTCCAGACGAATGATCTGGACAAATTCCCTCGACAAATTATCTGGACATACGAACGAGAGGGGGAAGCGGGGATTGCCAATTGGCGAGCTTGTCGTCAGTGCGCTTCGCGAACCGCCCCGACATCGTGCGCGGCGATCCTGAGGCCCCAAGGGCGACCTACTCCAGCCCAGGCCAGCGGCCGGGTTTAGCACGGAATCGCCAATTTCCGGGCGGACCCACCTACTGCCCCACGGTTTTATTTGACATCTGGATGTAGGGGAAGCACTCAGGAATGTGGGTGTCGTAGACAGCGTGCCGGCTCATCACCCAGGCCGGGTGGGGGTTCAGCTCCGCGCCACCGGGTTTAAGCAATTCGAACCGGCCGAAGAAAATCCGCCACACGTCTCCGTCGCGCGGAGGCAATGACCGCCCGGCGGCCAGCGGTTTCAGGTCCTGCCAGGGGAAAGCCAGTTCCACCGTCCAACCCTTGTCGGCTGCCGAGTCGTCATTGATCTTCCCGTCCACGTGGACGGCATGGCGCAGGCCCGGGTACGCCCAGTCGAGAAATGCCCAGCGCAGACCGCGGGGGTGCGTTCCAATCCAGAAAGTTTTGTCCGCCCGATCAAAGTCCCCGCCAAAGGTCAGGGCTTGGTGCTTCATGACGTCGAACTCCGCAACATCGAAGGGGCCACCTTTCTGATAGGCGTCCCTCCAAATGAAGAAGACCTGATAGGTGGTGCCGAGGGCATTGATCTCAAATTCCGAATAGGCGTCGCCACCGTCGATGAAGACCTCGGCGTCATTCTCCAGAAAAATCAGCGACCCGGTTTTGGTCTGATGGGCTTCCACGTAGGGCTCTTCCAGCCACATTCCAACATAAAGGTATTGGTCATCCCACAAAACCGCCGCGCGCGTGTCATAAAAGCCCGGCGCGCCCGTGACCATGTCGACAAACCGCCCGGACTTCTCGGCCTTCTGCCAGGAGGGCTCATCCAGCCGGCCGTCAATCACGATCGGGCCGGCCGCCCGGTGCGCTACGTAGTGGGCAATGTCTGGCGCGGAACAACCGTAGCTTCCCGTACCGGCTTGCAGCAGGTCGCGCGCGCCGTTCGCAGGCGGTTCGGCGCCGGCGGCGCCGCAGGCCGAAATAAACAGGGCAAGAACCAGCATCGTCACGTTCTTCATGATGGAATTTCCTCCGGGCGGTGAGGCTCATGAGATGCAAAGGCAAGTCAGTGACTTTGGAGATCATCGCTCACGGCCGCTGAGTATGAAAACGGCAGGGATTCTATCCGACCCCGCGAGGCGTTACAACCCCGACCGCGGGGGCCGGGGAACAGCACGCGCTGTCGGGTGGTAGTTACCTTTGGAATTCGGGGTGCGGAATTCTCTTGTTCTAGCGGTGTGTTGAGCTTTTTCGCGCATGTCAGACTATGGACAATCTGTCTCAAAATGCTTTTAGCTTTGACTTAGTTCGTCAGGCCGAATAGAATTTTTGATTTACGTCAAATCCGTTGAACTACACTGGAGGTAGCAATCATGTCTGTTAAGGTTGGAATTAATGGTTTCGGGCGCATTGGCCGAAACCTTCTGCGCGCATCCCTGAACGACCCCGGAATCGATATTGTTGCTGTAAACGATATTACCGATCCCAAGACCCTGGCCCACTTGTTGAAGTACGACTCGATTTTCGGCATTTTCGACGCGACCGTCAGCTTTAGCGAGAACGCCGTTACTGTCAACGGCAAGTCGATCCGCGTCTTCAAGGTTAAGGACCCGGCGGAACTCGATTGGTCCTCGCTCGGCATTCAGGTGGTGGTGGAGTCCACCGGCCTGTTCACCAAAGCCGACGACGCCAAGAAGCACTTGAAAGGCACGGTGAAGAAGGTCATCATCTCCGCCCCGGCGAAGGGCGAAGACGTCACCATTGTGTTGGGCGTGAACGATGGAATGTATGATGCCTCAAAGCATAATATTCTTTCCAATGCTTCTTGCACCACTAACTGTTTGGCCCCGGCAGCGAAGGTCATCCACGACAACTTCAAGATCCTCAAGGGATCGATGACCACGATTCACGCCTACACGAACGACCAGCGCATCCTGGACCTGCCGCACAAGGATTTGCGCCGGGCGCGGGCGGCGGCTCTTAGCATGATCCCCACCACCACCGGCGCTGCCAAGGCAGTCGGTCTGGTGCTTCCCGAACTCAAGGGCAAGCTGGATGGCTACGCCATGCGTGTCCCCACGCCCGACGTTTCGGTGGTTGACCTGGTGGCCCTGGTCGAGAAGCCCACCACCGCCGAGGAAGTGAACGCGGCCCTCAAGAAGGCTGCGGAAGGCCCCATGAAGGGAATCCTTCAGTACGTCGAAGAGGAACTGGTCTCCAAGGACTTCACCGGCAACCCGCATTCGTCCATGGTCGACGCCGGCTTCACCAAAGTCATTGACGGCAATCTGGTGAAAGTCGTCGCCTGGTATGACAATGAGTGGGGATACTCCTGCCGCGTCCGCGATCTGATCAATTTCGTGGCGGCGAAGGGACTGTAGAAGAACCGTAGGCAGTCGGCAGTAAGCAGTAGGCAGCGGGCGGCTGTCTGTGGTCGGTTGAAAGTCTAAAGGGTATAAGGATAAAGGGTAAACGCGTGAAGACCCTTTCCCAGTCATTTATCTGGTCCCTTTTGCCCCGTTAAGACTGAAATTGACCTCGGACAGCTACGGGAGGGACAATGGGTCTAACCGTTCTGGATGTCGAAGTGGGAAACCCGGCCACCCCCAAAAGGACCGTAAGGGTGGAATTCCTAATTGATTCCGGCGCGGTCTACTCAGTCGTGCCCACACCGATTCTTAAGAAGCTCGGCATCAAGCCGAACACGCAGGAGGAGTTCCGGCTGGCCGACGGTTCAAAGATCGTCAGAAAGAAGGGAATTGCCCTCTTCAAGCACGGCAAAAAGGTAGGCGGGGCCGATGTCATCTTCGGCAAAAAGGGGGACAGCAACCTGCTTGGCGCTCTTACCTTAGAAGCTCTCGGCCTTTCGCTGGACCCTTTGCGGCGCGAGTTGAAACCACTGCCGATGATTCTTGCGGTATGCAGAAGGCAGTAGGCATTAAGCACCGGGTCGCGAAGGGGCACTCTGGGTGCTGCGGCTCCGGCGAGGACCAAGTGATCCAGATGCCCAATTGGCGCAGAATCATCATTGGTGACGCTTTCAAGCTGCCTTCACGGGATTACAATTACTATCGCGATTTTACATTGGTTTGGCCGTTCGTATTCTTTTCAATCGTGAGTCTTATTATCGGATTTCGCCATCCCCGCTCACCCGCTGACACGCTCCATTTTCACCGTGTCCTGGTGGTAGCCTCGCCATGCCTTTTGCTTGCCAAGGAGAAACTTCTGCTGGCTGGCATTGCCTCCGTTGTCTTGATTGCTTTCCTGTTTCGCGGCTTCCTGCTGGCGGCGGTGTGGGAAAGGCAGTGGCAACTCTTGCTGGGCATTCTCCTCTGTCTTTCCGTCGTTGCTGGTACGGCTCTCGCCAAAGCTCACGACGGCTGGCGTATCAGCTACGATATTCCCGAAGGGATTACCATTGTGCAGTTATTGATGGCCACAGCTTCCGTATTATTCACATTAGGTCTTGCCGAATGGATGCAGGAAGGGCTGCGAATATAGGCACTATAAAAGGATTTTACAGCGAGAGCATCCCTTTCAGCTCCTGTTGCTGAGCGTCGTGGACCGACCGATTCATTTTGGCAGAAACTAAATGAACTTAATAAAAAGGACGAAATCATCATGGCTAAACTTTCTGTTCGTGACCTCGACCTTAAAGGCAAGCGCATTTTCATGCGTGTGGATTTCAATGTGCCCTTGAACGACGCCGGCGAAATCACCGATGACACGCGCATCCAAGCCTCGCTGCCCACCATTCAGTACATCGTGGCGCGCGGCGGACGGCTGATCCTGGCTTCGCACCTGGGGCGGCCCAAGGGCAAACCCAATCCCAAAATGAGCCTGAAACCCGCGGCCACCCGCCTGGCGCAACTGCTCGGCAAGCCCGTGGCTTTTGCGGCCGATTGCATCGGTCCGGAAGCCGAAGCCGCGGCGACAGCGCTCAAAGACGGCGATGTGCTCCTGCTGGAAAACCTGCGTTTTCATCCGGAGGAAGAAAAGAACGATCCGGAGTTTGCGAAGAAGCTGGCGGCGCTCGCCGAGGTTTACGTGGACGACGCGTTTGGTTCCGCGCATCGCGCCCACGCCTCGACAGAGGGCATCACTCACTTCCTTTCCCCTTGCGCGGCGGGACTATTGATGGAGAAAGAGCTCGAGTACCTGGGCAAAGCCGTGGGACACCCCGAGCGGCCCTACGTGGCCATCGTGGGTGGCGCCAAGGTATCCGACAAGATCGAACTGCTGCAGAACCTGATGAAGTTTGCGGACAGCGTACTGATCGGCGGCGCCATGGCCTATACCTTCCTGAAAGCCCAGGGCGTGGAAGTGGGGCTGTCCAAGGTCGAAGCCGACAAGCTCGACTTGGCTCGCGACCTCCTGCAATTCGCGGAGCGCCGCAGCATCGACTTTCGCCTGCCCCTTGACCACATCGTGGCGGAGAAGCTCGATGCCAGTGCGGCGGCAGAAGTGGCGCCCACGCGCAGTATTCCCGCCAACCGCTTGGGAGTGGATATCGGGCCGGCCACGCGCGCGGACTACGCCGCCCATATCGCCAAGGCCAAGACCATCGTCTGGAACGGGCCGATGGGAGTTTTTGAAATCCCCCAATTCGCGGAAGGCACCATGGCCATCGCCCGCGCCGTGGCCGATTCCTCGGCGGTTTCGGTGGTCGGCGGCGGAGATTCTGTCGCGGCCGTGAAAAAGGCCGGCGTCGAGGCGAAGATTACGCACATCTCGACCGGCGGCGGAGCTTCGCTCGAGTTTCTCTCGGGAATCACCCTCCCCGGCGTCGCGGCGCTGACGGACAAGTAGGCGGTAGGCGGTAAGCAGTTGGCAGTCGGCAGTAGGCAGTCAGGAATCACCTGCGGGTGATCGCCATGGCTTGGGTGCGCGATAGATCGGCTGGCGGTGCCGACTGCTTACTGCCTACTTCTAACAAAGGACGGAAAACATGCGTAAACCCGTGATAGCTGGAAACTGGAAGATGTTCAAGACCATCTCGGAAGCGGAGCATTTCATTGAGATGATCAAGCCGGTGGCGGCGCAAGCCGAGCACTGCGAAGTGGTGGTGGCGCCGCCCTTCACGGCCCTGGCCGCCGCGGCGGAGGCGGCCGATGGATCGAAGGTCGCGGTATCCGCGCAAGATATGCACTGGGACAAGGAAGGCGCCCACACCGGCGACATTTCAGCGGCGATGCTGGTGGACGCCGGCTGCACGCACGTCATCCTCGGCCATTCCGAGCGCCGCCACGATCACGGCGAAACCGACGAGCAGGTGAACCGCAAGCTCAAGGCGGCCCTGGCCGCGGGCCTTACCCCCATCGTGTGCGTCGGCGAAACCCTGGCGGAGCGCGAATCCGGCCGCACGGGGGAAGTATTGAAAACCCAGTTCGACGGCGGATTAGCCGGGTTGACCCCCTCTGACTTTTCCCGTATTATAATTGCTTACGAGCCGGTCTGGGCGATTGGCACGGGTCGCACCGCGACGCCGGAAATGGCGGCAGAAAGTCATCGCCTTTTGCGCGAGCTGGCGCGGGAAAAGTTCGGAGAAAAAGAAGCGGGTGCCGTGCGTATTCTTTACGGCGGCAGCGTGAAGCCCGATAATATTGGCGGGCTGATGGCCCAGGAAGAGATTGACGGCGCACTGGTGGGGGGGGCGAGTCTGAAAGTGGATTCGTTTACCGCTTTGGTGAATTATAGATAGCTGACAGCCGACAGCTCACAGCCGACAGCCCAAAGCTCCACGCTCTTAGCCGAAAGCCAGAGCTGAAGGTCTCACGCCGACAGTTGACACCCAAAAAGGCTGTTAGCTGTGGGCTGTTAGCTGTATGCTGAGGACTTAACGAATGATCCATCTTGTCGAAGTCTTACACGTTCTGATTTGTCTGCTGCTGATCGGAGGAGTGCTCCTGCAGGGCGGTGAGAACGTGGACATCACTGCGGCCTTCGGGGGGACCAGTCAGGCGGCCTTCGGGCCGCGAGGCTCCGTCACCCTTCTGGCCAAAATCACTTGGGTGCTGGGACTCCTTTTCATCCTGACATCGATCACCCTCTACGTTCATGGGGGGCGCGCGAGCGGCGGCTCGGTGTTGGGGAACGTGCCGGCGAAATCCGCGCCGGCGACTCCCGCGCCTGTGAAGAAGTAAGAAGAACAGTAGTCAGTTTTCAGTCGTCAGCAAGAATCCGTTTGGGGGCCACTTCGGGCGTCCTGGGAGGTTGATGAAGGCTGATAACTGACAACCGATGACCGACAATCGATAACTGCCTTTTTGTGCGGAAGTGGCGGAACTGGCAGACGCACCAGCTTGAGGGGCTGACGCTCGCAAGAGCGTGGGGGTTCGAATCCCCCCTTCCGCACCAACTCTGTTTGCACTCAGGGATCGTGTCGCGTATACGGCACTGCGCTTTGTGCCCGCACGAGATTTAACTCCGCCAGCTCCCGGTTAGACTCGAACAAAAGCAGTGGCGCGCCTTTCAGAGAATCCTCCCACAGGTTGAAATCTTCACGTCCACACCGATCGCCATAGTCATGACCTCCGGCGTTGGCAACCGCCTCGGATCTGGCAGAATGCTGGGACCGCGAATGCATGATGGCGATTGAGGAAGTGATGCGAAAAAACGGATTGACTATACTACGATAACCGTCTACGATTAACGTTATATGGGCACAGAGGTGAATTCCGTAGCTCGGGAGATCCTTCTTAGCTTTTGGAAAGTTCATATTCTCCACCATGCCGCCGAGGGCCCCATATACGGCCAGTGGATGATGAGCGAACTGCGTCATCATGGCTACGAGATCAGCCCAGGGACTCTTTATCCCCTCCTACAGCGAATGGAACGGCATGGGTGGCTAAAGCGCGCGCGTAGCAACGGTACAGGGCCGCGCGCCCGCAAGAACTACCTCCTGACCCGCGAAGGGAAGAGTGTTTTGCGACAGGTCAGCAAACAGGTCGAAGAAATGCACCGTGAACTGGTACATGGTGAATGACGCACGGGCCGACTTTGCAATGCTCTGCGCGCTCGTCTTCCTAATCGCGGCGGGCGGCGGAGCGTGGTCAATGGATGCGCTACGGAGGCCGAAAGATTAGTTCAGGGGGAATCCAATGAGCCGTTTCTCGGAGTCGAAGCGTCAATTTCTGAAGGCCACGGGCCTGGCGGCGGGAGCATTATGGCTTTCCCCCGAACGTTCCTGGTCTCAAACGGCCATGCCGAGGGAAGGCAACCAGTCCGCCGTTCCGTCGGCAGAGCTCGGCTCCGCTGACTATACCCTTCGCATCAAAACCTCTCCCGTGGAGATCGCTCCCAACCGGATCATTTCCGTCACTACGTACAATGGACAGTTCCCCGGGCCACTGCTGCGCTTCACGGAAGGCCGGCAGGTCACGGTCGACGTGTACAACGATACCGACACGCCGGAGCAACTGCACTGGCACGGCCAGAAGGTGCCCACTGACGTGGACGGAGCTTCCGAGGAGGGCACTCCATTCATTCCGGCTCACGGCAAGCGGCGCGTCGTCTTCACTCCGAACCCAGCGGGTTTCCGGTTTTATCACACGCACAACCGCGCCGGCGCGAACCTTGCCGAAGGACAATACAGTGGCGAGGTGGGGCCGGTGTACATCGAGCCCCGGCATGAACCCGGCAGGTATGATCGCGAGGTCTTTCTGGTGCTGAAGGAGTTCGAGCCAACGTTCAGCCGCGGCGGCGACATGCAGATGGATTTCCTCTCTCCAGCCACCCGTGTCAAGACGCTCGAAGAGCAGGGCGAGTCCGCCATGAAGGCCTCGCTCGCCAAGGGCATGCCGCATGGGTATGAGGTCGGGTATGGTTCCTTCACGATCAACGGACGCATGCTCGGCCACGGAGAACCCGTCCGCGTGAAGCAAGGTGAAAGAGTTCTATTTCACATTTTGAATGGAAGCGCCACGGAGATTCGCAGCCTGGCGTTGCCGGGGCACACGTTCCGGGTCGTGGCGCTCGATGGCAATCCCGTGCCGAATCCAGCGCAAGTTCCTGTGCTCTGGTTGGGCACGGCCGAACGTGTTTCCGCCATTATGGAGATGAACCACCCCGGGATCTGGATCATGGGGGACCTTGCCGATGACGACCGGCGCCACGGCATGGGAATCGTCATCGAGTATAAGGGACGCGTGGGCAAGCCGCAGTGGCTTGCTCCGCCCCGTATGAGCTGGAACTATGCCCGCTTTGCCAAGCCCGGCAGTAGCGCGCCATCTCCCGATGAGACTTTTGAGATGACCTTCGTCAAGGATAACGCCGCCGAGGAGGGCTTCAACCGATGGACCATTAATGGCGTGGCCTTCCCCATGACCGAGGAAATCGTCCCCGCGTCATTCCACCTACACCAAGGCAAGCGCTATCGCCTCCGCATGCGCAACGCCAGCGACGACATTCATCCGATTCATCTTCACCGCCACAGTTTCGAGCTCACCAGGCTCGCGGGAGTACCCACTGCGGGCGTGCTGAAAGATGTAGTCATGGTCGGCGGCTATCAGGAAGTGGAGGTGGATTTTACGGCGGACGATCCCGGCCTTACGCTATTCCACTGCCATCAGCAGTTGCACATGGATTTTGGATTTATGACCCTGTTCGATTACGTGTAGGAGAGACTTGCGATGAAGCTTGCACGGAAGGTCATGGCGGTCGGATTGTTCGCACTGGTGTGTTCCAGCCCACTCTTGCAGGCGCAAGAGAAGGGTCCTGAGACCGAGGCTTTCACGCTGGATCGTTCTATCGAGTACGCCTTGGCACACTATCCGGCGGTCCGCGCGGCGTTGGAACAGGTGAACAGCGCCAGGAGCGGTGTGGCACTCGCGCGGACATCCTACCTTCCCCAGTTGAATCCGATCTATCAGGCCAATCGCGCCACGCAAAATCAAGTCGCCGGCATTTTCCTCCCGGCGTCGATCACCCCTTCAGTCGAGGGTCCGGTCCAGCCGTATTCGGGAACAAGCTTCTGGAACACCCAGGGTGGTGCGATACTCTCCTGGGAGCCTGTGGACTTCGGATTAAGGCGGGCGGAGGTGGACCAGGCCCGTTCTTTGGAGCACAAGTCGAACGCCGAAGTGGAACTCACGCGCTTGCAGGTTGCCTCGGCGACGGGTAGCTATTTCCTGAATTCAGTGTTGGCGCAGCAGGCGGTAACGGCGGCGCAGGCGAACTTGCACCGGTGGGAGGTCTTCGCCCAAACGGTGCATGTGCTGGTTCAGCAGGAACTCCGCCCGGGCGCCGATGCCTCGCGCGCCGACGCGGAATTGGCCATGGCCCGCACCCAGCTTATCCAGACGCAGGCTGCCGAGCAACAGGCAAGGGTCATGCTCGCCTCGCTCCTGGGAGCGCCGGGAGCTGCCATCCAAGTTGGACCTTCCCCGCTCCTCGACTCTCCCGCCGCTGAATCCTTGCCGGCTTCTCCCGCCTCGGCGCATCCGCTGGCCCTCGACCAGCAGGCGAGCGTCGATCAGTTGCGGGCGCAGGAGCAAGTGCTGAGTCGGACCGACTACCCACGTCTCATTCTGCAATCGGAAGCCTTTGCCCGCGGCAGCGGAGCGAATCCCGACGACTCGGCTGCCGGAGGCTTGAAAGGCCTGGGCTTCGGCCGCGCCAACTGGGTCGCCGGCTTTTCCTTGGTGTTCCCGAACTTGTTTGACTTCTCGGCGCTACGAGACCAGAAGCGCATGGCGCAAGCGCGGGAACGAAGCCAAGCGGCAAAATACGACCAGACTCTTCAAGACCTGACCGGCGAGATTGCCGCCGCGCAAGCGGGGCTCGATGCCGCCAAACAGATTGCTCAGAACACTCCGATTGAGCTCGCGGCGGCGCGCCAGACGGAAACCCAGGCACGGGCCCGCTACCAGGCAGGTCTCACCAATCTCGTGGAGGTTGCGGAGGCGGAAAGCTTGCTGGCCCAGGCCGAAAGGGACGACGCCGTGGCGCGCATCCACGTCTGGCAAGCGATGTTCGGGGTTGCGGTGGCGCAAGGCAACCTGGAGCCCTTCCTGGCAATGCTCCATTCCAATTCCGGGAGGAAACCCTAAGCCATGTGGCTCATCCGCACCGCCCTAAGGCGGCCTATTACGGTGATGGTGCTCGTCCTGGCCGTGGCGCTTTGCTCGATTCTGGCGGTCCTCCGGATGCGTGCCGACATCTTCCCGGACCTGAATCTTCCAGTGATCTATGTGGCGCAACCTTATGGCGGAATGAGTCCGGCACAGATGGAAGGTTACCTGGTCTTCTATTATGAATACCATTTCCTTTACATCAATGGCATTGAGAGCGTAGAGGACAAATCAATCCAGGGTAACGGTCTCTTAAAGCTCACGTTCCACCCCGGCACTGACATGAGCCAGGCCCTTGCCCAAACTATCTCCTACGTGAACCGAGCCCACGCGTTCATGCCGTATGGAACCGTGAATCCATTCGTCATCCGCTTCGACGCAGGGACAGTGCCCGTGGGCTATTTGGTGTTTTCGAGCAAAACCCGCACCATCGGAGAAATCCAGGACCAGGCGCTCAATCGCATTCGCCCGGTGTTTGCCACGCTACCGGGCGTGTCTGCGCCCCCGCCCTTTGGCGGCAACCAACGAACCATTGTGGTCACGGTCAATCCTGACCGGCTGCGTTCCTACAACTTATCTCCCGATGCAGTAGTCAAGGCTATCAGCTCCGGAAACATCCTCATGCCAGCCGGTAACGTGCGAACCGGCAACCTGCTGCGCATCGTCTCGAGCGATTCCGTGACCCCGGATATTCACACGCTGCTTGATGTTCCCGTCCGCACGGGCGCCGGCCCCGCGGTCTACTTGCGTGATCTCGGCGCGGTGGCGGACAGCACCGACATTCCTACTGGCTACGCGCTGGTGAACGGGCGCCGCGCGGTATACATCCCCGTGACCAAGCGCCCGGATGCTTCCACCCTCACCGTGGTGGAGGAAGTCAAACAAAACCTCGCCCGCTTCCGCTCTCTGGTCCCTTCCGACATCGACATCAGCTATCAATTCGACCAATCCGGCTACGTCAAGAGCGCCCTGCTCTCGGTGGTGAGAGAAGGACTGCTGGGCGCCCTGCTGACCGGTCTCGTAGTTCTCCTCTTCCTGGGGGACTGGCGAAGCTCCTTTATCGTTATGACCACGATTCCCTTCGCCCTTTTGACCTCGGTAGTTGGATTGTGGGTAAGCGGCCAGACCATCAACATCATGACCCTGGGCGGGCTCGCGCTCGCCGTGGGCATCCTGGTGGACGAGGGCGTGGTGGAAGTTGAGAACATCGACAGCACACTGATGCAAGAACCTGGTCTCGCGCCCGCCCGCGCGGTGCTGCAAGCTACGCAGAGGACCGTGGTGCCTCGCTTCCTGTCGATGCTTTCCATTGTTGCCGTCTTTGTCCCGTCGTTTTTCATGACGGGCGTGGCGAAAAACCTGTTTGTGCCACTCGCGCTCGCCGTGGCCTTCGCGATGGTGGCTTCGTTCCTGCTTTCGAGTTCCCTGCTGCCGGTGTTGTTCTTATGGATGCACCGCAAGAGTGAAGTTGAGCCCAAAGCATCCTCATATGGTTGGCTGAGTTTCGACAAAGTTCGCGACCGGTGGGGCGCGATCCTCGAACGCCTCGCCCCGTTTCGCTGGGTCGTGGTCGCGATGTACGTCGTCGTGGCGGCAGCAATTCTGGGTTTCCTGGGGCCACGCGTCGGCAAGGACCTGTTTCCCAACGTCACGGGCCATCAATTCCGGCTGCGCTTTGACGCTCCCACCGGAACCCGCGCGGAAGACACGGCCCGTCTGGTGACCGACGTTCTCGAGGAGATTCAAGCCGCCGCCGAACCCGCCAACGTCAGCATGAGCCTGGGTTATGTCGGCACGCAAGGCGCCAGTTATCCCATCAACACCGTGTTTCTCTGGACCAGCGGGCCGCATGAGGCGGTGATGAACGTAGCTCTGCGGCCCGAGGCAGGCATTGACGTGGTGGCGCTTGAAGAAAAACTTCGCGCCCTCCTGCCACCCAAATTCCCGGGCTGCACGTTTTCGTTCGAGCCGGGCGACATTGTGAGCCAGATCATGAATTTTGGCGCCCCCACTCCCGTCGAACTGGCGGTCATGGGCCCGGACTTCGCCGCCGCCCGCGCCTACACCGGAAAACTGCGCGATGAGTTAAGTAAGGTGCCGGCCTTACGGGACCTCAAGTATGAACAGCCGCTCAATTATCCCAGCGTTGACGTGCAGGTGAACCGCGAACTGGCGGGCCAACTCGGGGTGACGGCTGAGCAGGTGGGCCGCTCCCTCTCGGAAGCCACGGCGTCCAGCCGCTTCACCGCCCCCAACTACTGGGCAGATCCGAAGACCGGAGTCGCGTATCAAGTTCAGGTCCAATACCCCACACCACGAATGACCTCCGTCGAAGACGTGCAGAGTGTCCCCGTGATGCCGGGCGATGCGCAGCACCCGCTGATCGGAGACCTGGCGCGGGTTGCGGAGGGCACGATCGTCGGTGAATACGACCGCATCAACGGCCTGTGGCTGCTTTCCCTCTCCGCGAATACTGCCCGTGAGGACTTGGGGAACGTAGCCGCCAGCATCGATGCGGCAGTTCGGAAGGCCGGGACACCTCCACGAGGCGTGACGGTGCAAGTGCGCGGGCAAATCGCTCCCATGCGCACCACTTTCTCCAACCTGGGGATTGGCTTGCTGCTGGCGATCGCCGTGATCTTCCTGCTGCTCGCGGCCAATTTCGAATCGATGCGTCTTTCCTTTGTGGTGTTCACGACAGCGCCCGCCGCCATCTGCGGAGTCATCCTGATGCTCCTCATCACGCATACCACTCTGAATGTTCAATCGTATATGGGAGCCATCATGGCCGTTGGGGTGGGAACGGCCAACGCCATTCTGCTCGTGACCTTCGCGGACGAACGCCGTCGCCTGGGTGGCGCTGCACTCGCTGCGGGCATCGACGGCGCGCGAGCCCGCATGCGTCCGATTGTGATGACCAGCGCCGCCATGATTATGGGCATGATTCCAATGGCGCTGGGACTGGGCGAGGGAGCGGAGGCCGCCGCGCCGCTGGGCAGGGCCGTCATCGGAGGGCTCTTGGCTGCCACGCTGGTCAACCTGACTACGCTGCCCTTCATATTCTCCCTGGTCCAGGCGCGCGCCAGTACCACGTCGCCTTCGCTTGACCCGGATGATCCGAAGAGCCGATATGCAGGGTAGCGCGATCGGGATATGGGATACGAGGGAACATTTATGAAGCTCAAGCGAATAACGGCACTTCCCACGCTCACCGCTATGTGCCTTCTCTTTGTTGGCTGTAGTCAGAGTCCGAGTGGCGCACTGCCGGCGGCCGGCGTGGCAGCGGGGACTCCCGCAGCCGCCGAAGTGGATGTGACCCGCGTGGTCTCGCAAAAACTCAACACGACGGTCAAGCTTCCCGCCCAACTCACGGCCTACGAGGTGGTGGACGTTTATCCCAAGGTTACGGGATTCCTTAAATGGATCAAAGTGGACCGCGGTTCCCGTGTGAAGACAGGGCAACAGATCGCCCAGCTCGAGGCGCCGGAAGTCGTGGCCCAGCGGGCGGAAGCGGAATCCAAATTCCAAAGCGCGGAATCCCAGCTCTCTTCCGCGCAGGCCAAGCTCGCGGCCGACCAAGCCACTTACCAGCGGATGAGCGCGGCGGCCAAAACTCCGGGCGTGGTGGCCCTGAACGATCTCGAGATCGCGCAAAAGGCGGCGCAAGCGGATGAGGCGAACGTTGCGGCGCTTGACAGGAGCGCCCAGGCAGCGCAGGAGGCGCTCCGCGCGGTCTCCCAGCTTGAGGCCTATCTCAGCATCACCGCGCCCTTTGATGGCCAGGTTACAAGCCGCTACGTTCATCCCGGAGCGTTGGTGGGACCGGGCGGCGGGCCCGGCGCCATGACGCCGATTGTGCAGATTCAAACCCTCACCCGGCATCGCCTGGTGGTCCCCGTCCCGGAATATGATGCCGCGGGAATCCCCGAAGGGACCGAAGTGCGTTTCACCGTGCCGTCTTTTCCGGGAAGAGTCTTCGAGGCCCCGATTGCCAGGGTTTCGGGCGCGGTCGACGTTAAGACCCGCACCATGCCGGTCGAGTTGGATGTGAAGGATCCCAAGGCTGAACTCGACCCCGGCGCATTTTGCGAAGTCGTGTGGCCGGTGCGCCGCGCTTCGGCAACACTGTTCGTTCCGGCCACTTCCGTGGGAAGTGACTTGGAACGAACCTTTGTGGTCCGGGTGCGCGCTAATCGCACCGAGTGGGTGGACGTAAGAACCGGAATAACCTCTGGGAACCTCATTGAGGTCTTCGGCGACCTGAAAGAGGGTGACACGGTGGCAGTGCGAGGTACGGACCAGCTCCGCCCAGGAATTGTCGTAAGCGCCCACGTGATTCCTGCCAATTAGAAGAAGACCCTTTCAGACAACAGCTTGCAATAGCTAGCCCAACTTTCGCAGCTCGGCGCCTTTTCGGGCGGGATTAGGTGTTGGAATCGGGATAACTCCTGAATCTTCAATGTCGATGTGTGAGAGAGGCTTGTAGTGTAGACCTACCCCCTTTTCAGGG
>Ga0326728_10001246_pt1 | contig 91178 bp, 79 predicted proteins | sample MB3enrmetagenome_FD_207602 | JGI IMG/M metagenome (GOLD analysis project Ga0326728, IMG submission 207602) | Lab enriched peat soil microbial communities from McLean, Ithaca, NY, United States - MB31MN | ecosystem: Environmental > Terrestrial > Soil > Wetlands > Peat | place: USA: New York... | reverse complement strand
ACGGGTTCTCTCATCCAAATGGCGTCTGAGACAGCGGAACCGGCCCTTGATACCCTTGAGATCAACCATCTCCTCAAGGTTACGCCAAAACATCTAATTATGGAACTGTTATTTCGTCACGTGTCCTGAGGCCCTTACTTTGCCGGTCTTCCGTGCTTCAGGCATAGCGCCACCAAATCCGAGATGTTTGCTTCGCCCACGCACATGACCGTGTCCGCACCTCCCCAATAGATCTTCACGGTTCCATCGGGTTCCGCAACCGCTCCGCACGTGAAAACCACGTTGTGGACATAGCCCGTGACTTCCCAGGGATCCTCCGGTTGCAGAATCCACGAGTCGCCCACGCCTATGATCTTCGCCGGGTTCCGCAGATCGTGGAGAGCGACCCCCAAACGATAGATAGATCCATCCATTGTCTGGAAAACTCCGTGATAGATGGAGAGCCATCCATGGCCGGTTTTGATCGGCGGCGCTCCGGGACCGATCTTCATTTCGTCCCAGTGGTATTGTTCGGGCTTCATGATGAGCTGGGACTCGCCCCAATAACGCAGATCCGGGGAGTAGGAAATCCAGATGGACCAGGGAGCGATTTCCGAATGAGGGCGGTCGAGCCGCGCATAGAGCCCTTCAAACTTCTCCGGAAAGATCACCACGTTGCGGTAATCAGCCTCCGTTATGAGGGAAACTTTCTCCACGCGATCGAAGTCCCTCGTGCTGGCAAGCGCGACCCGCACTCCATTTCGCGAGTAGGCGCTGTATGTGATCGCATATTCCCCTTCCAGCGGGGTCACGCGCGGGTCCTCCACGCCGAACTCCTCATAGGCGGCAAAAGGGCCGTCTTTCTCGGGAATCAGAAAGGGCGCCGGCGCGGCGGTAAACTGGAATCCGTCGGGGCTTCGTGCCAACCCAATGATGGATCGCCCGGTGCGGAGATGGGAACGGAAAAGCATGATGTATTCATCCTGGTGCTTTACCACCGCCGCGTTGTGAACGGTCTCGACCGGATAGGGGATCTGGGCTTTGGTAAGGATCGGATTATGGGGGTATCGTCTGACAATATCAGGCGTCATGATCGCTTCTTCGTTTCCAGATCGAAAATCGCAGAGTAGACGCGTTCGTACGCTTCCACCATCGTCTCGATCGAAAAACATTGTTGGACTCGTCTCCGGCAGGCGGCGCAGTCGATTTCGGAAACCCGTTTCAGGGCCCGCACTGCCTCGTTGACATCGTTGACCAGGAATCCGGTGCGTCCGTCTTCGATGACCTCGCGGCAGGAGCCAAGGTCCATGGCGATAACGGGCACTCCCGCGGCATTGGCCTCGGCCAGCACAAGGCCAAATCGCTCCGGAATGGTGTTCAAGTGCAGGAGCGTGCGGGCACGGGCGAACAACTCGTTCTTGCCCTGCACGTCTACCGGCCCGATAAAGCGAATCTGGCGGCCGTCAAGGTGGGGTTCCACCTGCTCTCGAAAGTATTCCTTATCCTGGATAATGCCCGCGATGAGCAGTGACAGCCCGCTCATGCGGGCCACCTCGATGGCCAGATGGACGCCCTTGTCCGGGTGAATTCGTCCCAAAAATATCAGGTCCTCACCGCCGGACTCGCGAAGCGGATACAGCGAGAGATCGATGCCGTCGTACACGGTGGCCAGGTAGTTCAGTCCCGGCGCGCGATCGGAATCGCTGATGGAAACAAAATAGCCGTTGCGATACTTTTGATAAACCGGCATGATCCGGGGAGACGAGAATCCGTGGATGGTGGTGAGGACCGGCGTACTGACCAGCCGTGTGTAGGTCAGCGCCATGAAGTCGTAGTGGCTGTGGATCAGGTCGAACTCAGCGGCGTGCTCGAATGCTTCGGAGATGTGAAGGTATTCGGCCACCTTGGGATCGACGGCGGAATCCTCTTCATATCCTCTGTCGACCACCGCATGCAGGTGACCGCTGGTGACCGAATCCCCAGTAGCGAACAATGTCACGTCCCAGCCGCGAGCGGCGAGTCCTTCGGCGATGTTGCCGGCCACGGTTTCCCAGGCGCCGTATTGCCGCGGAGGAGTTCGCCAAGCCACCGGCGATAAGACCGCGACTCTTTTGTGCGAAGCTGCCATGGTCTTCATCCGCCGTCGGGTTGCATGGCCGCCAGAACCTCATCGAGTTGGACGGTGGCGAAACCGGTGGCGTAATCGGCCAGGCCATAAGGGATGATCAGCTCGCCTTGATGAACCAGAGCGCCGCAGGTATAAACGACGTTGGGCACATAGCCTTCCCGTTCGTTCTCATTCGGCTTGAGCAGGGGCTCGCGAAGACGGCCGATGACTTTGCTGGGATCATCGCGATCCAGCAAAAACGCGCCAATGCAGTACTTTCGCATGGGTCCGACGCCATGGCTGAGCACCAGCCAGCCGGCATCGGTCTCAATGGGAGATCCGCAGTTCCCAAGCTGGACCAGCTCCCATGAAAACTTCGGTTTAAGGATCACCGTGTGCTCATTCCAGAAGTGGACATTCTCGGAAAACATCAGGTAGATGTTCTCATTGTCCTGCCGTGACAGCATGGCATAGAGCCCATTGATTTTCCTGGGGAAAATGGCCATGCCTTTGTTCTGGGCGGCTGGGCCATTCAGGGTAATGAATCGAAAGAGGAGAAAATCAGAGGTCTCCACCAGCTCCGGCATTACCACCCGGCCATCAAAGGCCGTAAAGGTTGCATAGTAGATGTAAGTACCGTCTTCATTCCGGAAACAAACGAAGCGCGCGTCCTCGATGCCGTTGCGCTGCGAGGGCGTGGCTGGAAATAATACGCGCTCGGACAACTGCTGGTCCGGCTGGAACCGGACCTCGTAGTTCGACCGGGCCAGCATCCAAATCCCCTGGGCCTCCTCCTGGTCTTCTTGGGTCATTCCATCCGGCAGGCGGAACTGTTCGGTTTGGAGACTGGCGCGAAGCTCTGCCAGCGCGAACGAGTCCCCGAGTTTGTTCATGACCCGGCGGGTAAAACCGCGAGTCAATCCAAGTTCACTGAGTTTCCGTTCGAACAGTCCCTTCTCATAAAGGGGGTTGGGGATTTGACGAGGCTCGGTGAGGAAGCCAGTGGGCGCGACTAACTCGATCCGATGATCGGGATGGACGACGCCTGTCCGGAACGTGATGGAGGAAACGTGCCCTTCGCCGGTGGCGCGCAGGCTGAGAATGAATCGCAGGGAGCCGGTTGGCAAACCGGTTTGATCGGGATGCGGCACGATCGAGGGATTAAACAGCGCGGCGGATTCCAAAGCGTATTCTGCCAGGAAGTATGAGCCGATCAATAGCCGCCTCTCTTCGGAGAGGCCCTCCCCGGTCGATACCATCTCGCGGACCTGCTCAAAGCGTTCCAGGAAGAGGTCATGGATGTGCTGATGCCGCCGCGAGAACTCGGCGGAGACTTCCTCGAGGAGAGGACCGACCCGCTCTTCCGGAATCGCCATAATCCGGGACAGGATCATGGAGGTCCGATGAAAATCTCCCGGACTGAATGGCCGCAGCAGCACGCGCGACTGGTCGGGCTTGAGAATGGTGGGCGTGCGAGTGACGTGAATCGAATTGCCGTGAATTGAGTTGGCGTTCATGTTGGGGTTATTCTAAGCAGAACTCAGCGAGCGTCCATCACACTCCGGCGGCGATCGGTTCGCGAAAGCTCGTCACCATGTTTTGCGCCAGGCGCATCTCCGTTAGCGAAAGCAGAAAGGCAAGGGTGGATTCCGCTCCCTGATTTCCGTTCACCCGATCCACGTGCAATCCATCTCCGCAGCCGCCGCTCTCAGCCAGGTAGAGTTCCAGGCCCAGATCGTTCCAGCCGATAAACCAGTCGAAGGCGCGTTGGGCCTGTTCGTACCACCACAAGTCCGATGTGGCGCGATAGGCTTCCAGACAGGCCGAGACCATTGCTTGTGCCTCGATGGGCTGCTGATCGAAATTGGCGCGCGTGCCTCCCCGCCGGTAAAAGCCATTGCTGCCAATCGGCCGAAAGTGACCGTTCTCCGAGATCTGTACCTCGTTCAGCCAGCGTAATGCATGCAGGCCTCGCTCAAAAACTGCCGGCTGTCCGGTGGCGCGTCCGCTCAGGATCAAGGCGTGGGCGAGCTTCGCATTATCGTAAGATAGATCCTCTTCAAACCAGCACCAGTCCGGCCCGGCATTCTTTTCGAAAAGCTCCATGAGCCGGCCAGTGAGTGTATCACGGGTCTGATTGACCAGACTGTCACCGCTTAGCCGGCGCAGGTACTCATGGATACCAATCAGGCCGAATGCCCAGGCCCGCGGCGACGTGAACTCGGCCAAGGCCGGCAATGCCAGCGCAAAGAGTTGTCCGGCCATCATCTGGAAACTTCGGAACGGCGAACGCCCCACACCCATGCCGAGGGCCCACAGCGCTCGACCCTGGCAGTCCTCGGATCCCTGGGCGTCGAGCCAGCGGCGGTCGAAACTCATATGGTTGTGGAAGCGTCGAGTTTCGGCGTCAAAGGCGTGATGCAGAAAGGCAGCGCAGGTAGTAGCAAGAGTCCGCACCTTTTCCGGTTCCTCTCCCAGCTCGCCGAGTAGTACCGCGAGGATAAATGCACGCGCGTTATCGTCAGTGCAATAACCTTCGGAAAAATTCGGAACGTCGAAAACCGCGTGCTGAAAGACGCCCGTCGAATCGGTCATCCGCGCGAGGTGATGCAACTTCAACTCGGGCAGTTCCCGAGGCCGGTGGTCGAGCGTCTTGGTGACGAGAGATTTCCGGGAGAGCGCCGCTCCCTCCAGCCGCGACAACTCAAACGAATGCATATAGAGTTGTGCGACGTTGCTCCAAATCATCTCACGCCCCATCCTGTACGCGTTCTTGCGAATGGCATGCCGGCGGGTGTCGTCCCGCAGCAGGCTAATCACTTCCCGGGCGATGGCCGGGGCATCGGCGAACGGGACCAGCACGCCGCGATCCTCCGCTAACAGTTCTGCCGCATGCCAATACGGCGTGGATACTACCGCTTTGCCAGCGCCGAAAGTGTACGCCAGCGTGCCCGAGGTGATCTGCGCCTCGTTGAGGTAGGGCGTTATATAAAGGTCCGCGGCGCCAATGAACTCCTTCAGACTCTCAAGGTCCACGAAGTCGTTGTAGAAGATGACGCTCCCCTCAATTCTGTTCTTCTCGGCAAGCATCTCGAGGCTGACCCGGTAGGCTTCGCCATGCTCGCGCAGCTCGTTCGGATGGGTGGCGCCGAGGACAATGTAAACGACGTCCGGAAACTCCGCCAGAATCCGCGGCAGAGCGTTGAGCGCGTACTCGATGCCCTTGTTGGGCGAAAGCAGGCCGAAGGTGAGCAGCACCACCTTCCCTTCCACCCCAAATTGGTCTTTGAAGTACGTCGGATCGACGAACCCCACGTCGGGAATTCCATGCGCGATCAGGTCGATCTTCGCCGGAGGCGCTCCGTAGATGTCCTGCAACATCCGTCTCCCACGCTCCACCATCACCACCACCCGCGTCGAAAGGGAGATCAGCTCCTCGATGACGCGCCGCTGGTCGGCTCTCGGTTCGCGCAGGACGGTATGAAGGGTGGTGACCACGGGCATTCTCAACTCGCGCAGGAATGCCAGAATGTGACCGCCGGCAGGCCCGCCGTAAATGCCGAACTCGTGCTGCAAACAAACTAAGTCTACGTTGCCGATGTTAAGGAAGTCCGCGGCGCGTAAATAGGATGATAAGTCCTGCTCCTCAATCTCAAAGCGAACTACTTCCGGGTAATCGTAGCCGCCTTTGATGTCGTTGACGGATACCGAGAAACACTGGCTTTTTGGATACGCGGCGGCGACGGCCGCCAGCAGGTCGGACGTGAACGTGGCAATGCCGCACTTGCGCGGCAAGTGGTCGCCGACAAAAGCGATCTTGTGAACTTTAGAGGTTTGTTGCATGAGCTGTCCCTTGTCCCGACGTCCCCGCTTTCTCGCCGATCAATCCGATGCGTTGGGTTGCGCGGCGGTGGTGAAATGAAGAGGGTCCCTCAGGTTTTGCAGCTCCCGGTAATAATACAGAGCGGCAGGCCGCCTTCCCTCGAATTTCAGCGTCTTCAGGAATTCGATCTCCTCCTCGGTGGCGTCGCCGCTGAGGGAGTTGTCCATCAGGAACCGTTCAAAGCCCGGCTCGATGGCACGACCTTGTGGCGCCGCTTGTTCGACAAACTCGAATCGCTTCAGGCCTCCTGGCGCCAGCCGGCGGTTCAGGACCACTTCCATCCCGAAGGTCTTAACGTCGATGTCCCAGCAGTCGATTATGGGATCGAGGAACGAAACGCAATTCTCGATCGAGACGTTGAAGACATCAGTGTCGAGAAACTCCAGAATCGCGACACGCATTTGCTCGTAGCTGTGTCCGCTCAGTTGCGCCATCAGGCGCAGCCACTCCTCGCTTTGCAATTCCTCTCTGGCGATGCCCTGGGCCACATCGAGGAGTTTTTGCGTGACCAGGCGTTCGAGTTCGCCAAAGGGCTCTTTCTCGAAGATCCTGCGGACTTCCATCTGCCTTGCGGGCGCGCATTTGCGTAGAACCAAATCCCGGCACTCTTTGAAGAGAGGCCTCGGCGGCTCCGCCACTCGCTTCTTCAACTCATCCTGACGCTGCGCTTCCGCCAGTCGCGAGAGTTCCCCGGCGGGGAGCTTCAGGAATTCGCCCATCTTGTCGTAAATGTCGGTGCGCCCAGGCGCCGGAGGGGGCTTCTTTCGAGTCAGCAACTGGGAGACATAGGATTCGGTAACCTGAGTGGCGGCAGCCAGATCCCTCTGATCGAGACCAAGCTCACTCAAGCGCTGCTTTATCACCAGCGAGACGTCCACCGGGCTCCTTGATCGAAGTTAACCAGCAAAAGTAAACCAATGCTCCTATTCTGGCACGGAGACCGATTGATGGGCAACAAAGTTTAACTGACGCTGGTAAACGTTTGCGCGACTTCCCGTCTCCCTGGGCATTGCCTGGAGATTGACGATGGCAGGCCTCACCCAGGTTGAAAAGTGGTGACGCCGGCGCGGCGCTACAATGGCGTCCATGGCACACGCGCAGGACGGAGCTTCGGCGGCGGGTGCCGGAGATCCCCGTATGGAGGACCACCGCCAGGCTTTTTGCGCTTCGAAGCCGCCCGCGGACGCCGCATCTCGGGAGACCCTCGGCGGCATCCCGCTCAAGGAATCGTACGGCCCCGCGGACGCCCCCGATGACATTCCACCACCCGGCCAGTTCCCGTGGACCCGCGGCATCCACTCCGACATGTACCGCGGCCGCCTCTGGACCATGCGCCAGTTCTCCGGTTTCGCCACGCCGGAGGAAACCAACCTCCGCTACCTCTACCTGCTGGCGCAAGGCCAGAACGGGCTCTCGGTGGCGTTCGACCTGCCCACGCTGATGGGCTACGACGCCGACCATCCGAACGCGGCCGGCGAGGTGGGCAAGTGCGGCGTGCCGGTCAGCTCACTGGCCGACATGGAGACGGTGTTCCGGGGCATCCCGCTCGGCGGCGTCACCGTCTCGATGACCATCAACTCGCCGGCGCCAGTGATCTGGGCCATGTATCTGGCGGTGGCGGAGCGGCAGGGCGTCCCGTGGACCAGCCTCTCCGGCACGCTGCAGAACGACATCCTCAAGGAGTACATCGCGCAGAAGGAGTACATCTACCCGCCGCGCCCGTCCATGCGGCTGGTGACCGATGTCATCGAGTACGCCGTAAAGCATGCCCCGCGCTTCAACCCGATTTCCATCAGCGGGTATCACATCCGCGAAGCCGGATCGACGGCCGTGCAGGAGCTGGCTTTCACGCTGAGGGATGGCATGGAGTACGTGGAGTGGGCCATCGCGCGCGGCCTCCCTGTGGACAGCTTCGCGCCGCGCCTGAGCTTCTTCTTCAACGCGCACAACGATTTTTTTGAGGAGATCGCGAAATACCGCGCCGCCCGGACCATCTGGGCGGGAGTGATGCGCGACCGCTTCGGCGCGCGCGACGAGCGCAGCATGAAGCTTCGCTTCCACGCGCAGACGGCCGGCTGCTCGCTGACGTGGCAGCAACCCTACAACAACGTGGTTCGCACCGCGCTGCAGGCGCTGGCCGCGGTGCTGGGCGGCACGCAGTCCCTGCACACCAATTCGCTGGACGAAGCCTATGCGCTGCCGGGCGAGAAGGCGGTCACCATCGCGCTGCGCACGCAGCAGATCATCGCGCACGAAAGCGGCGTGCCCGCAGTGGCCGATCCGCTGGGCGGGAGCTGGTTTCTCGAAAACCTGACGCGCGAAGTGGAGCAGGCGGCCAACGCGTATATCGACCGCATCGACGGCCTCGGCGGCATGATTCCCGCCATCGAGAAGGGATTCCCGCAGGGCGAGATCGCCGACGCCAGCTACGCGTACCAGCGCGCCGTGGAGCGCGGCGAACGAATCATCGTCGGGGTGAACGCGTTCCAGACCCCCGCTGGCGAGCATGACCAGCCCGTGGAGCTGCTACAGATCGACGAAAACGCGGAGGCCAACCAGCGCGCGAAGCTCAAGGAGCTGCGGGCGGCGCGCGACAGCGCCCGCGTGCGCGGTGCGCTCGACGAGCTGCGGCGCGCGGCCGGGGGGACCGCGAATACCATGCCCGCGATCCTCGATTGCGTGCGCGCGCTGGCCACCACCGGCGAGATCTGCGACGCCCTGCGCGACGTGTTCGGGACATACCAGGAGAGCGGCGTTCTATAATCGCAGGTAGAGATGGACACCCGGATCCGGGTGCTGGTGGCCAAAGCCGGCCTCGACGGTCATGACCGTGGCGTTAAGGTAATTGCCCGCGCCCTGCGCGACGCGGGCATGGAGGTGGTTTACACCGGCCTGCGCCAGACCCCGGAGATGATCGTGAACGCGGCGCTGCAGGAAGACGTGCAGGTAATCGGGCTGTCCATTCTGTCGGGAGCGCACCGGGCGATTGTGCCGCGCGTCATGGAGCTGCTTCGCGAAAGGCGCATGGACGACGTCCTCGTCGTGGTGGGAGGAACCATCCCCGACGCGGACGCCGAGGAATTGAAGAAAAATGGCGTGGCCGCGGTGTTTCAGCCCGGCTCATCGCTGGGCGCGATTATCGGCGTCATTCGTTCGTCGGTAATGCGCGTTTATTGAGGAGTTAATTTGGAAGAGAAACTGACTATAGCCGTGTTTGTCGACTACGACAACATCGAAATCGGCGTAAAATCAACGCTGCAGCGCGACTTCGACGTCTCGCTGGCGCTCGACGCGTTCAAGGAACGCGGCGATATCGTGGCCAAGTTCGCCTACGCGAACTGGAGCCGCCAGGAACAGGCCACCCGCCGCATGGCCGAAAACGCCGTACAGATGGTACAGCGCATCCCCTCTCCGCGCGGCGACAAGAACGGCGCGGACATCAACCTGGCGCTGGACGCGCTGGAGATGGCCTTCACCCACGAACACGTGAACGCGTTCGCCATCATCAGCGGCGACAGCGACTTCATTCCGCTGGTGAACAAGCTCAAGGAGTACGGCAAAACCATCTACATTCTGGGCGGGAAGGCCTTCACCAGCACCATCCTGCAGCAGAACTGTCACGAGTTCATCAGCTACGAATCGCTGCTGAGCGATGGCCCGGTGGCGGCGGCGCCCGCTCCTCAGTCCGCCTCGCTGCCGGGAGAGGTGCGGGACCGGGACCGCCGTCAACATCATGGCCGTGAGGGCCGCGACCGCGAGCCGAGGGAACAGCGCGAAGGCCGTGGAGACCGTGGACGCGCCCCGCGCGCCGCTCCGCTCGATCTTGCGCAAGCCATGCCGCTGGTGGAGCGTGCCCTGCAGGTGCTGGAACGCCGCGCCGTGCAACCGCAGTTGGGGCTTTTGAAATCCACTATGTTGCAGCTCGACCCGGCTTTCAGCGAGAAAGCCTACGGCGCCGGCAGCTTTTCCGATTTTGTGGAGAAGCTCAAGAAGGCCGATTTCGTCGAGGTTAGCGGAACCGGGGGCCGCTACATCATCGAGCGCAAGGGAAGCGGCGGCGCACCGCCGGAGCGGGCCACGCGCAGGCCCGAGGAATCGTTACCGCTGTTGCGCGACGTGCTGGAGGTGCACCGTCTCGACGTGGAGAACGGCGTGGCTGCCGACCAGCTTGAGCAGTGGATGCAGGAAGAGCATCCCGCGTTCGCGGTGGCCGACATCGGCTTCCAGGAGTTCGCCGAGTTTCTGAACTACGCGCAGGACAAGCTGGTGGTGCGTATCGAGCCGGATGAGGATAAGGTGACGGTTTATCTGGGCGCCGAATTCTATCCGCCGGCGCTGCCCGAGCACGCAGCCGAGCCTACCGCGGAGGAGGAGGAAGAAGAGGAGAAGCAGCCGATCGTGCCCGGCCAGCCCTCCATGTTCGAGCCCAATCCGCCGCCGGCGCCGGAGCCGGCGGTGCGCAAGCGTGCGCCCCGGGCGCAGAGAACGCCGCGCCCCCGCAAATCGGCCGCGGCGGGAAGCGGCGAGCGGCCTCGTCGGCAGCCGCGGAAGAAGAAGACGGAGTAAGTCGATTGTTCGCGGGCGGGGCCGTCGTTGGGGCGACCCCAGGCTTCTCGTCTGGATATATATGGCGCAATCTCGCACTCGCTTGGCAAAGTGGGGCGCCAGTTTCGCGGTCCGCATCCCCAAGGCGATCCGCGAGGCGGTGCAACTAAAGCCCGGCGGTGAGCTGGAACTGGAGGTGCACCCGTGACGAGCAAGCCGAACCTCCAGCAGTTACTCGACGCGATCACGCCCCTCGGGCAGATTGGCCGTCTGCTTCAGGCACCGAGAGTGTTTCCGGCACAGACTCCAACGTCACGCGCTCTCTGAGTACTTCGCCGACAGTTCGTGGTACGGTCATTTCGGCTCCGGTACGACTCCGATCATTCGGGATTGACTGCCGCTTCGGAGGCCTAACTCATTGCCGAGAACTGCTTGCAGCTCTTCACTGTCTCGACCGGAGCCATCCTCCAGACTCTGTAGATCCATGGTACCGGTACATATCACCCCGATTGGGCATTGCCTCATTATAGCCGCCTGCCTATAGTGAGTTGTGACTGCCCCTCGAAGCTCGGGGCCTGGAGATCCGCCGACAGCGGGAGTGTTGCCGGAGGAAACCCAGGCCAGGCGTGTGGAGTACAGAGACCGCAGCACATTTGTTCGGCATCTGCGTCTGATGGGCCGGGCGGCTCAATTGTCCGCTGCCGTGCTCCTCTCCGTCGCATTTCTCTGGGGCGACGAGCCGGCGCCCACTTACTTGCTTGGCCCCGAAGATCAGATCGAAGTCAGCCTGCGCGGAGTGAAGGAGATCGAATTCAAACCAGCGCGGATCGACGAACAGGGAGATGTCGAGCTGCACTATGTGGGGAAACTGCATGCGGCGGGCCTCACGGCTGGCCAATTGGCGGCCCGGATCGCGGATCGGCTGAAGGAATTCGTCAACGATCCGATGGTCACCGTCGAAGTTACCGAGTTCGGATCGCAACCGGTCTCCGTCATGGGCGCCGTCAACAAGCCGGGTGTCTACCAACTGCGCGGCCACAAGACATTGATCGAGGTGCTCTCGATGGCGGAGGGCATGCGAAATGACGCGGGATACATCATCAAAGTGACGCGCGCCAGGGAATGGGGGCCAATTCCACTCGCGACCTCCGCGAGTGATGAAACCGGACAATACAGCGTCGCCGAAGTCAGCGTAAAATCCATCATTGACGGGAAAAGCCCACAGGCGAACATCCTGATGCGGCCGCACGATGTCATCTCGGTACCGCGAGGCGAGATGGTGTATGTCGTGGGCAGCGTCAAGCGTCCCGGAGGGTTCATGCTCGGCGAGAAAGAGTCCCTTTCGGTGCTACAGGCGATCTCTCTGGCCGAAGGTTTGGACACCACGGCCGCTCCGCAGAACGCGAAGATCATTCGCTCCGCGGAGTCTTCCTCGCAGCGGCTCGAAATCGCGGTCAACGTGAAGAGAATCCTCTCCAGCAAAGAGCAGGACCGGCCGTTGCAGGCGAACGACATATTGTTCGTTCCGAACAGCGCTTCGAAAAGCGTGGCTATCCGCACGGCCGAGGCAGCAGTCGAGATGGCGACCGGCATCGCCATTTATCGCAGATAGCCCGAGAAGGTCCAAGTGGCAGCGATCAAGATCATCTTCCCGGCGCGCAGGCCAGTGGCGCCGGAGCTGCCGGCCGTAACGGAGCGGACCAGTCTGCCCGCGTTCGGCAGTCATCAGGTTCACCGTGATTCCGAGCGGGGAGTCATCGTCGAACTTTGGCGCTTCTTACGACGTCATCCGGCCACCATGGTGGTTCTTCCGGTGATTGGCGTGTTGCTGGCTCTCGCATTTACGCTGATGCAGACACCGATATACCAGGCGGCCGCGACGCTGGAGATTCAGGAACTGAACGAGAACTTTCTCAACTTCAAGGAAGTTCTGCCGGTCTCCCAGGGAGCCCCGGCGGCTGCTCCCAACGACATCGCGACCCAGTTGCGGATACTGCGCAGCAAGACATTGGTGGATCGGGTGTTGAACCGGGTGCCGCAGGAGCGGCGGCCGGGGCCGTCGACGCTGGAGAGGCTCTGGCGTAAAGTTCGTGGGAACGATCGGGGCCAGGCTTCGGACCGCGATCGCGTTCTCGAAGAGGCGCGCGAGAATCTCGACCTGAGAGAAACCCGCCAGAGTAGAATCGTCGACATTACCTACGACAGCCCGGATCCGGCGTACGCCGCGGATTTCGTGAACGCGCTTTCCCAGGAGTACATCGAGCAGAACATCGAGACTCGCTGGAGGTTGTCCCAGTACACGGGAGACTGGCTCGCTCGCCAGTTGGACGACATGCGGAAGAAGCTGGGCGATTCCGAGGACAGGCTCCAGGGCTACGCGCACAACGAGGGACTGCTGTTCACATCCGACAAGCAGAGTCCGTCCGAGGACAAACTGCGGCAAGTCCAGGAAGCGCTCTCCAAGGCCCAGGAGGACCGCATGAACAAGCAGGCGCGGATGGAGACAGCCGCAAGCGCGTCGCCCGAGGCGGTTCCCGATCAGGGCGACACCAATGTTTCGCTTAAAGATTACGAGACGAAGCTCACCGACTTACGCCGCCAACGCGCGGAGCTGGTTACCGTGTTCAAGCCGAACTTCGATGCGGTCAGACGGCTGGACGCGCAGATCGTGACGCTGGAAGACGCACTGAAGGCCGAGCGGGTTGCGATTCTGGCGCGCATTCGCAACGACTACCGCGACGCGGTTCGCCGCGAAGGGTTGCTGCAGGAAAGCTACTCGCGGCAGATTGGACTGGTTTCGAACGAGGCCGAGAAAGCGATTCAATACGGAATTCTCAAACGCGAAGTCGACACCAACCGCCAGTTGTACGAGGTGATGCTGCAGCGCGTGGCCGAAGCCAGGATTTCATCGGCGATGCGAGCGAGCAATGTCCGCATTATCGATCCCGCGACTCCGCCGGCGCGTCCCTATAAGCCAGCGGCCGCTTTGAACCTGCTGTGGGGTCTCACCGCCGGGTCGCTGTGCGGAATGGTGATCGCCGTGGTGCATGAGCGGTTCGATCGCAGGATCCGAAAACCCGGCGATCTCGGGTTCTATTTGAACGTGCCCGAACTCGGAGCCGTGCCCTTGGCCACCTGGGCTCGACCCGCGAGTCTTGGTTACAGACAAGGAACGCTGCCGAACTGGATTGTGGATATCGATCCCGAAGATCCCCAGACCATCAACGTCCCGGCTACTACCAATGGGTCTGGGAAATCGCGTGTCGAGCTGGCCGCCTGGCAGCAATGCGAATCACTGATTGCCGAATCGTTCCGCTCGATTCTGACCTCAATTCTGTTTTCGAACCCGGGCGGCAAGACCCCGCAGGTGATCGTGATCACGAGCGCGATGCCGCTCGAAGGTAAAACGACGGTCGCGAGCAACGTGGCCGCGGCGATCGCCCGGATCCATCGCCGCGTGCTGCTGATCGACGGCGACCTGCGCCGACCGCGCCTGCACGAGGTGTTCGGCGTCTCGAACGACTACGGACTGACCGATCTGCTCACGGTCAAAGGAAACAAGGGGTGCCGCGATCTGCTTCCCTATGTCGTCCAGAAAACGGCGATCCCGGGCATGGGTCTGCTGGCCGCCGGACCGTCGTCCGCGAATGCGACAGACCTGCTGCACTCGACGAACATGGCCGATGTGCTGAAGCAGGCCGGTCAGACCTTTGACTCCATCGTGATCGACACGCCACCGATGCTCGATATGCCGGATGCTCGCGTTCTCGGACGCTTCTCTGATGGCGTGGTACTGGTAGTACGCGCTGGGGTCACAACTCGCGAGACGGCTCTGACCGTAAAGCAGCGCCTGATGGAAGACGGCACGGCGCTGTTGGGTGCGGTGCTGAATCGGTGGTCGAGTTGATCGGACGGCGGCCCATGGGAACATCGGCTGGAGTGGTGCAGAACGGGGTCGCTGGTGGCGAGAGGTTTCCCCGGAATAACTCGCGCGCAATGAACTCGCCGACCACGGCAAGGTCTGCCGAGTTACCGCTTCGTTACGAGCCGCAGCAGGTGGCCGGTGCGCTTTCTGGCGATTTGAAGGCGCGCTCTGCAGTGACTGGGCGTCTGCGGAACTGGCTCTCGGGGCAGGGCACACACCGCGCCGAATTCCTCGCCAGCGCCTGGTGGTCGCTTGTCAGCGCGATCATCGCCCGCGGGTCCAACACCGTGCTCCTGGTGATCTGCGCACGCATTCTCGCGCAGGAGCGTTTCGGTGAACTCGCGATCGTACAAAGCACGGTGGCGATGTTTGGACCTTTGGCGGGTCTCGGGTTGGGCGCCACCGTCACCAAGTTTCTGGCCGAGTGCCGTGCCCGGGACCCCGTTCGCGCCGGCCGGATTCTCACCCTGTCTCTGATTTGCGCCGCCGCTGCCGGATTTCTCATGACCGGAGCGCTGATTGTCCTGGCGCCGTTCCTCGCCAAAAGGAGCCTCGCGGCGCCGCAACTGGCGGGAACCCTGGCGCTATCGTCGGGATTGCTCTTCCTCGGGGTTTTTGAAGCGGTGCAGACCGGCGCACTGACCGGCCTCGAAGCGTTTCGCCGTATTGCCGCCCTGAACGTCTGGAACGGTCTGCTGTCTCTGCCGCTGACTCTGGTTCTGGTGAATCGCTACGGAGTGAATGGCGCGATTGGCGGGATGACCGCCTCGCTGGCTCTGGCCTGTTTGCTCAACGCCATCGCCCTGAGGTCGGAGTGTAAACGTCTGGGCATTCCACGCCGCCTTGACGGGTGCCTCGGGGAATGGCCGATCCTGCTCTCGTTCAGTTTGCCGACCTACATGGGCGGGATCATCATTGCGCCGGTGTCGTGGATGGCGAGTGCGATGCTCGTGAACCAGTCGCATGGATATGCGGAGATGGGAGTCTTCGGCGCCGCCGACCGGTTCCGGCTCCTGCTGATCTTCGTGCCGTTGGCGGTCTCGCGCATTGCGTTGCCGGCGCTCTCACGGCTCCGTTCCGAGGGTGATGGAGCTGGATATCACAGGATTCTGCGTTTGAATGTTCTGTTCGGCACATGCGTCGTCGCGGTCCCAGCCCTCCTATGCGCGGCGATTTCGCCGTGGCTGATGTCCCTTTATGGCGTCTCTTTTCGAACGGGATGGCTGACCATGGCGATCCTTGCCCTGTCGGCGATTCCAACCATGTTGAACACCCAGCTTGGCGCCGTGTTCATGAGCCACGGCCACGCGTGGACGCGCATGATCATCGATTTCTGCCTGGCGGCATTGTTTCTTGGCGCGGCGTGGTGGGCCATTCCGAGATGGCAATCCGTGGGTCTGGCCGCCGCATTCGCTTTCGCCTACAGCGTGGCTGCCTTACTCGTGTTCCTCTGTATTCGGGGCGAGCGCTACAACGTGCCTCGGCAGCTTCGTCCGGTGAACTCATGACGTCTGTCGCCGATCACCTGCCGTTTTGGACCGCCGGCTTGCCGCTGCTGGCGTTGACGGCACTGATTCTGTCTCCCCCACAGTGGAGACTGCCGGCGGTGCTGCTGTCGTCGGCGACGTACGCCGCGCTTCTCTGGCTCTTGCCGCGTTGCCGGTTCGTCAAGGGACATTACCTCTGCCCTCTGAACCTGGCGCTACTGCTGTTCCTCCTCAAGCTGGTGATTCTGCCGGTGCTGATCATGACCACCGGTCCCACCGCCGGAGTTCTCGCGGCATTGCCGTCCCGCCAGACGATGAATGCGGCGTTGCTGGTGGAAGTGGTGGCGTTCGTCGCGTTTTGCTTGGGCGTGCACTTTATTCCCGATCGACCGAAGCCCCCCAGCGCATGGTCGAGCGCCCTAGCTACGCTGGGGCGCACACCGCGCGCCGGCTATGTAGTCGCGTTCGCCGTCATCGGCGCGGTCGGGTTTGTCGCGGCATTTGGTACGGTGGGCGTCCTGGTCGAATACTTCACGAACCCCGCGAGCCTCGCGGACTTGAAAGAAAGCTCCGACGGAACATGGCACGGATTCCTCGGTACCGTGCTCCGGCCGTTTCTGGCATTCTCCCTCGTTCTGATCTGGTCGAGATTCGTTGACTTGTGCGGGCCCCGGGGGGATTGGCGGCGTCCGGCACTGGTCGCGATCCCGGTCGCGGTGGGAATCATCGTGGCGAATCTCACCTTCGATTTCAACCGTGCCTCATTTGTTTTTCCGTTGGTGAGCCTGGCTGCCGTGTTTCTTTCGCGGGTGCGCCGTGTTTCGCCGCTCGTCCTCGGAGCGCTCGGGATGGCGGTGATTCCGCTGCTGCTGGGAGTCGCGTCCTACCGCTCCACGATGTCAGCGGCCCCCGGCGTCACGGCGCAGGACATGGTCCCGCATTTGTCGATCCAGGAGGTCTCGGAACAGGCCCAGGTTTATGGCAGCGCGCCTCAGTTTCTCGGCTATTTTTTTGATCACATCGGGTGGGGCCGGTCACTATATTGGGGTAGGACTCTTGTATCGTCGCTGCTTTCTCCTGTCCCAATTCTGGGGAAGCGATTCCGCGATACGAGCGGAACCGCGGTATACAACCGCGCTATCTACGGGAGCATCGAGGCGCAGGACCAGATCGTATCGTTCCAGGGAGAGTTGTTCAGTAACTTTCACATCATTGGCGTGGCTGTCGGGTTCTTTCTGCTGGGTCTCTTCCTCGGGGAGTCGCAGCGTTGGTTTAGCGCGGCCGGGTCGGCCTTTGGCGCGTTTGCTGTTCAATATGTGTCACTGTGGGCGGCCATGTTGATCGTCTGGAGCCTGGCGGTTTTCAGCCAGATCCTGATCTTCTGCTGTTGGCCCATCATTGTGTTTCTTACCGGCCGTTTTATTGAAGAGTGGGCCGCGCGCCGCAGCCGTATGCCCATGACCATGGATGCACCGGCTGATCCGCGGCTTCCATTGGAGGGCGTCTCCAGGTTGGGATAGGAGAACCACGCGATACATGGATAAAAGCAAAGTACTGCTGACCGCGCATTCGTTCTGGCCTGAACGGACCGGCGTCGCCGAGGTCGTGGCCAGCATCGCGACCGGTCTGCAGCGACGTGGAATGGAGATTCATGTGGCCACCGCCGCCGCGAATCGGCACGAATCGCATGAGCTGATGCAGGGCCTGCGCGTCCACCGGTTCCCAGTATGGGGAAACATCGTGAGCGGGATCACCGGCGCACAGGAGGCGTACAAATCGTTCGTCCATGGGACCGAGTGGGACGCCGTGATCATGCACTGCGCCCAGATCTGGACCAGCGACCTGATCCTTCTCGACGAACCGCCGCTGAAGGCGAGACGCACCATCTTCGTCAGCCACGGGATGTCGCAATATTCGAATCCCGCGTATGAAGGCTACTTCGAGAGACTCGCGCTGGCACTGAAACGCTGTGACGCGATGGTGGCGCTGTCGTCAGTGCTTGAAGAAGAAAGGTTCTGTTCAAGGTATGGTCTGTCCCGGCCACATCTCATCCCCAACGGGGTCCACCTTCGCGAGTGGTCGAATAGTCCGCTCGGTCTGAGAGAAAGGCTCGGCATCGGGAACCGGCCGTGGATCGTCAACGTATCAAATCACTACCCGGCCAAGAATCACGGCGCTTTTTTCCGCGTGCTCCACCAGCTCAGAAAGAGCGTCCCTGAGGTGAAGGGCTCGATCATCGGCAAGCCACACACGCGGCATTTCAAGGGGATTCCCGTGGGCCGCGGCGGATGCTGGTATTCCTGCCGGCTGCAATCGAGCCTGAACCCGGCCGTCAGTTTGCTGAGCGGGCTGTCGCGCGGCGAACTGGCGTCAGCGGTGCAGGAGGCCGATGTTTTCGCACTGACCTCGAGGTGGGAAGCCTCTCCCCTGGTGATTCTCGAGAGCATGGCCGCCGGCACGCCCTGGGTTAGTCTACGGGTTGGCAATGTCGGCGAGACGCCGGGCGGGGTGGTCGTCGACACGGAAGAGGAGATGTCCGAGGCGTTGCGCGAACTGCTCGCCGCCGGTAGCCGGACTCGCAAGGAAATGGGGGCCGCTGGCCGCATCGCCGCCGAGCGCCTGGATTGGGAGTGCATCGTGTCCAATTATCAAAGGATGATCGCATAATGAAGCAGGCGCGAATCCTCTCGGTGGTGCGGCGTTGGTACTACGGCCGCAGCGGTGCCCTCGAGCCGCTGCATCTGTACTTCACGAAGCCGCTGCAGGACCTGGGCTGCGAAGTAACCACGTTCGATCACTTCGCCATATCCGCGCGGTTTGGGAAGGATCGCGCAACCGCAATGCTTCTCGACTTGCTGGCCCGCGGCGAATTCAGTCTGATGTTGTATCAATCGGCGGGGATCCACGAACCCATAGATACCGGCGCTCTTCGAGGCATCGCCGGGAAAACCTGCACGATGTGCTGGAACAGCGACGACGACTGGCAGTGGGAGAACTGGACGAGTCAGTTGACTCGCGATTTCAGCTACGTTGTCACCACCTATCGCAAGGTGTTCGAAACGGCCAGGCAAATCCACTCGAACGTGTTACTCAGTCAGTGGGCTTGCTATGAGAAGCTGGGCGGACCGGCCGCTGTTCAGGACATCGCGTTTTCGTTTGTCGGCGGCGCGTATCGGCACCGGAATGGGGAGTGCCGCTACTTGTCGAACGCCGCGGGGCTGCGGGTGTTCGGGCGAGGCTCGCGATTGGTCCGGCTCGGCCTGCCCTTCTTTCGCGGCGTATTCCACATCCCGTTTCTCGCCGGGGAGGCACTGTCCTTCGAGCAAACGAACGCCGTGTGGGCTCGCTCCCGCGTTTCGTTCACGCCTCTGCGCGGCGCGCACCCCGGAGTGAACGGCGGGCTGCAAATCAAAGGGCGAGTGTTCGAAATGGGAAACACGGGAACGCTGATGCTCTGCGATCAGAATCCGGCCCTCGAAGAGTTCTACGAGCCCGGCAAGGAGTTCGTAGCCTATCACGACCTGGTCGATTGCGCCGAGAAGGCGAAGTTCTTCACGTTCCATGAGGACGCGCGCCGAAAAATCGCGCTCCGATACCGGGAGCGAACGCTGCGGGATCACCTATGGCGTTACAGAATGCAGGCACTGCTGAAGGTCGCTGGCATTCGCGCTGCGGAGTCCGTTTCGGCCGGGGCGGCGGCCATCTGCTGAGAATGGAACCTATGCCGGACACCACCATCAACGAAGCAGCCCCGCTGATCAGCGTGGCCATGCCGTTCCACGACTGCGAACTGACGCTGGCCGCCGCCATCCGGTCCGTTCTGCGGCAGACATGTGAGGATTGGGAACTACTGCTGTGCGACGACGGATCGACGGATCATAGCCTGGCGATTGCGAGAGCGTTCCGCGATCCGAGGATCGTCGTGTGGACGGACCAGCATCGCCGCGGATTGGCGGGTCGCCTCAACCAGTGCATCGACCGGGCGCGTGGCACTTACATCGCCCGGATGGACGCGGACGATATCACGTATCCGCGCCGCTTCGAAAAACAACTTTGGTTCCTCCAGCAGCGCCGCGACATCGATCTCGTCGGCTGCCACATGCTGGTTTGCGGCGAAGACGGAGCGGCGCTGGCGATCCGCGAACTCCCCTGCGCCCACGCCGAGATCGTGGCCAACCCCGGAATCGGCTTTGGCATGGCTCACCCCACATGGATGGGTCGCGCGTCCTGGTTCAGGCGCTACCGCTACTCGGCCGATGCCGCGCGGTACGAAGACATCGAGCTCCTCTACCGGTCGTACCGCGAGAGCCGCTTCGCTAACATCCCCGAGGTGCTGCATGGCTACCGCGAGCCGCGCCGCGGGCTGCGCAAGCGTTGGAAGACGAGGATTGGGCGCGTGCAGTTTCTGCGAGAATCGCGCGCCGAGTGGTCTCATCAGGCGGTTCTGATTGAGCCGGTGAAGGCGATCTGCGACGCGCTCCTTGTGGGCGCCGGTTTGCGCTATGCGATGTTGAAACGTCGCGACACGGCTCCTGCCGCACCGCAACTCGCTGAGTGGCAGGAAATCAACGCGGGATGCACCGAGCAGGAGGTAGTCGCGCCATGAGCCACGCCAGTCCGCGAGTCCGCCTTATGGTGATGGCTACCTCGCATGAGACGCTCGGCACGTTTTTTGTCCGGCAATTGGCATTCCTGGCGTCCCACGGTTTCGATATACACGCGGTCTGCTCACCCGGTCCGGGCCTGGCGTTATTGGAAGGCGTGCCGGGCGTCACCACACACGCTCTTCCCATGGAGCGCAGACCGAGTCCCATTCATGATCTCAGATCCGTGCTCGATCTCTTCCGGCTGATTCGCCGCCTGAGGCCGGACATCGTGCACGCCCACACGCCCAAAGCGGGTCTCCTCGGCATGATCGCCGCCACGGCAGCGGGAGTTCGCATTCGGCTGCGTACGATTCATGGTTTGCCGCTCCTGACCAGAAAGGGCCGGCTGCGGCGCGTTCTGGGACAGGCGGAGCGGTTGGCGTGCGCGCTATCGACTCGTACCTACTGCGTTAGTCCATCGGTTGCATCCGTCGTGCGCGAAATGCGGCTCTGCTCCGCGAGGAAACTAATCACGCTGGGCGACGGGTCGTGCGCGGGCATTAACCTCGAAGAGTTCGATCCTCACCGGCAATCATCGGAACAGGGCGTGCGCCACGACCTTGCTATCCCGGCCGGTGCACTAGTGCTCTGCTACGTCGGCCGAATCGCGCTCGATAAGGGAATCGTGGTGTTGGCCGAAGCCTGGAAAGAACTCGGCCCCTTATTCCCCAATCTGCATCTGCTGCTGTGCGGCGGCTACGACCCGACCGACCCCGTTCCGTCCGCGGTCCTGGATGAGTTGAGAAGTGATGCCCGGGTTCACATGAGCGGGGAGTGGGTCACGAACATGCCCGCGGTGTACGCCGCCACCGATATCTGCGTGTTGCCGACGTTCCGCGAGGGTCTTCCGCAGGTCGCACTGGAAGCGGGCGCCATGGAGGTGCCGCTGCTGGCCACGCGAGTTCCGGGTGTCGTGAACGCCGTCGCACACGGCAAGACCGGGTTGCTGGTTCCTCCCCGCGATGCCAAGGCGCTTGCCAGCAGCGCGCGGCTGCTCATCGAAAATGCGGCGCTCCGGCGCAGACTCGGCCAGGCAGGCCGGCGCTTTGTGGCCGAGCGTTTCTCAGAAACTCGCGTCAATAATCTCCTGCTGTCCGATTATCGGACTTTCATCGGCCGCACTCAACAAGCCGAACCGGCGCGAACGGCCGTCCACGGGAGCGCCGGAGTATGAAAATGGACATGTCCATGGGCCCTGTTCCAACCAGGTTCACGATACGTCAAATCTGCCTTTGCGTGCGCTTCGGCGTAATCGCACTCGTTTTCGTCGGGGGTGCTCGCGCGCTTCCCCAAGCGGGTAAACTCGACGACACCAGCTTCGAGTTTGACCAGCAATTCTACGGCGCGCAAGCGTACACGGACCCGGCGGCCTCCGCGGATTTGGGCAGCGGTATGGCGACCGGTGTCGAGCTTTCCCCTCCTGTAGATGCCGGCATGGCTCAATTCGTCCAAAGCCGGATGGCCGGTCTGATCGTTCAGTTGCCGGGCGCGGCCACTGCGGCAGGCATGCCCGCCGAGTACATCGAAGCACAACGAAGCGCGATGGCCAATGTGGCCGCCAACCTGCCGAACGTCACCTGGAACCTGATGCCGGAATGGGACCAATCGGGCGGTCCATGGGTGCCCCAGGGTCGCCCCGTCTATACTGGACTGACCCCTGCGCAGGCCTACGCCGAATTCATCAACTACTACTGGAATCTCTCTCCTCCGCTCAGCACTTACCTGCTGCAGGCGCCGTCGGATCGCCCGTACCAGATGGCCGCGGTGACGGACTACCCCGCGAATACGTTTTACGCGTTCGACATGGGCGTTGACCTGTGCCTTCTGGAGCGCGCCATTGACGAACTGGGCGACATCTCCACGGGGATCGCGTTCCTGCGCGGCGCGGCGCGCCAATACGACCGCCGCTGGGGCATCGACATTTCCACCTGGCGCCAGTCGAACGGCATGGCGACACAGTTCAACAGCCAGGGAGTCCTGCTCGGAGGCTGGTCGCCGAGTTACCTCCGGCGACATGATTACATCGCGTACATGTCCGGCGCTCATGTGCTGCTGAATGAAGCCACGACTTACTATCAGCAGGACAACCAGCTCAACCCGTTCGGGCAAATGACGAGTGACTTCGCGAATTTCGCCCTCAGCCGGCATCCGGATGTTGGTCGCCCCGTAATCTCCACGGCGTTGATGATCGATCCGAACAGTGGATTCGATCCCAAACACTGGATCTACACCCAGACCGATACCGTCTGGTACGGCGACATTCCGTACACGGCCGGCGATCAGATGATCAACAATTTTCTGAAGCTCGCCTATCCCACTCACTGGCTGCATGGCCTGGCGCCCGGTGCTCCGTTCGCCGATGCGTCGGGCATTCCCAACCCCGCGCAGTTTCAGACGTACCTGGCCGCCGGCGGCGATCCCCGCCCTTACGAGCCGATGGGATCGACGCGCTACGGCGACAACCTCGACATCATCACCGCTGACGCCTCGCTCGACACTTTGTGGCATTACCGGAACATCGTTGTTCTCGGAGACGTTGTGATCGATGACGGTCTTCACGATGCGCTCGCGACCTGGGTGAGTGAGGGCGGAACGCTGGTCGTGTCCGCGAGCCAGGTGACTTCGGCCGACCAGGACTTGCTGGGCGTCACCCTCGGGACCACGACTCGAACCGCCAGTCAATCCCTGTGGCTGGCCGATCAGACCGTCTACAACGAGGGCCCGTATTCCTACACGGCTGTTACGCCCGGGACCGCAACGGTGCTTGCGACAAACAACGGCTCCGATCCTCTGATTACTTCCAATCCCGTCGGCATTGGCGCGGTCATTTTCGTGGCGGCGCCGTACCTGCAGACGAGCGCCGGGAACGCGCTGTTGGCGGCGGGCGTGCGCCTCCTGGACTCGGTCGCAACCCGCAATTCCATCGCGCAGATTTCTGGTCCTCCCATCGAGTACATCTTGAATTACGCGACTGGCAAGATCATAGTGACACTGGTCAACAATACCGGTCAGGACTGGAACGGCACGCTCACGATGGTGGCGGCGGGAGCCGTCACGGCAGTTCGCGAATACATATCCGATCAGGATTGCAGCAGCAGCGTCGTGGGGCGGCAAGTCACTATTGCCGCACATGTCGCGCCCTATGATGTTGCCGTCTATGCGACCGAGTTCAGAGCGAAGCGGCCCCCTCGGCCAGGCCTTCGACCGGGAGCCCGGAAGGGGCGGCAGCGCGCAATAAACGAGAGTAAGGCGACGTTGGGTCGGGGGGTGCCCGGGTTTGGCAACTAAGCTGTTCGACATCGCTGAGAATGGACCTGGGCCCGAGGGGCCGGTCTGCGTTCCGAGAGAGAGAATCGTGGTGATCGGGGCATCCGGGCATGCTCGTGTGGTGATCGATATTCTCCGGCTCCGGGGTCGCTACGAGATCGTCGGCCTGCTGGATACGTACAAGAGCCACGGCATCACCTGCTCCGGTTACGAAGTCATCGGGACCTGCCGCGATCTGCCGGGCTTGATCGCGAGCGCTTCGGTGGCTGGCGCTATCGTGGCCATCGGCGACAATTGGGTTCGCAGCAGAATTGTGCACGAAGTCAGGGACCTGGTCCCCGGCTTTCGTTTCGTCACCGCGGTACATCCCTCGGCTCAGATCGGCGAGGATGTCCTCATCGGCCAGGGAACCGCTATTATGGCGGGCGTTGTGGTCAACCCCGGATCACGGGTCGGCGAGTTCTGCATTCTAAACACCCGTGCCTCGCTCGACCACGACTCCGTGATGGAGCCTTACTCGAGTCTGGGTCCGGCCGCGACCACCGGTGGAGGCGTCTATGTCGGCGCTTTTGCCAGCATCAGCATCGGCGCCACTGTCGTCCAGGAGATCCGCATCGGAGCTCACACGGTGATCGGCGCCGATGCCACCGTGCTTCATGACATCCCCGATGAAGTTGTCGCGTATGGTACTCCGGCGCGCATCATTCGATCGCGCAAACCGAGTGATCCGTATTTGAAAGACCGGAGGAGCCGTTCGGTACCCGAAGGCGCTTGAGCACTGTGACTACACGCATCATCTATCACGTTGCCAAGAGGATCCTCGACATTGCCGGATCGAGCCTGATTCTGATCCTCACCAGCCCCCTCATATTGACCGTCGCCAGTGCTGTTCGCGTGCGTATGGGCGGTCCGGTTCTGTTCCGGCACGCTCGGCCCGGATTCGAGGAGCGTCCTTTCGAATGTCTGAAATTCCGCACCATGACCGAGTCCCGCGGCGAGGACACCGAACTGCTCAGTGATGAGGAGCGTTTGACGGCGGTCGGCCGGTTTCTTCGACGTTTCAGCCTGGACGAGTTCCCGCAGTTATGGAATGTGTTCAAAGGTGACATGAGCCTGGTTGGTCCGAGACCGCTGGAGATGCGATACCTTCCGCGCTATACGTCCGAACAGAAACGCCGCCACCTGGTGAAGCCCGGAATCACCGGCTGGGCACAGATCAACGGGCGCAATAGCATCGATTGGGACCGCAAGCTCGCGCTGGACGTCTGGTACGTGGATCACGCAAGCCTCTGGCTGGATATCCGCATTCTGGCGACCACGTTCTGGAAAGTCCTCTCCGGCGAGGGGGTTTCGCAGGCGGGCCATGCCACGATGTCCGAGTTCTGGGGCACCGCAGGTCCCCAACAATCTGTCACGCACTGCATAGCCACTGATGCCAACCATGTCTGACACATTGCGATTGATACCTGCGGACGACCCGGAATGGGCCGTTTGGATCGACGAGACTCCCCACGACTTATTCCATACCGCCGCACACCACCAGGTGTGGCAGGAGGCGGGTGCGGGCGACGGGTGGCTCGCGGTTTACGGATCGCCCGGCCGTTTCGTCGCGTGGCCATATCTGTTGCGGACGATCGATACGGCTCCGGCCCCGCACGAATGCTGGTACGACATCACGGCTGTGGATGGCTATGCCGGTCCGCTGTGCTGCGGCGCTCTGCCTGGCGATCCTTTTGTCGCCGCGGCGATGGAGCGAATCGTCCAACATTGGCGGTGTTCACGCGTGGTCAGCGTCTTCGCGCGCTTTCACCCGCTGCTGATAAATCAATCCCTGATCGACAGCATGGCCCCGGGTCCCACGGGAGAGAATCCTTACCGCGCCGGACTGCGCCACGAAGGTCACACCGTGTCGATGGACCTTCGCCTCAGCGACCAGGAAGCGCAAAGAGCGTATCGCGGCAGCCATTTGCGGCAGATCCGGCGAGCCCTGCGCATGGGGCTGACAACCGAAGTGGATCAGAGTCCGACGGCGCTCCGCGAGTTCGTCCGCCTGTATCACCAGACCATGCGTCGCAACGGCGCCAATTCGCATTACTTCTTCTCCGAGCACTTCCTGCGGCGGCTGCAGCAAACCGCCGCTCCCAACGTATCGCTCCACGTAGCGCGGTTGCATGACCGGGTTGCCGCGTCCGTGTTTATCACCGAATATGACGGCATCGTGCATTATCTGCTCGGCGGCGTCGCCGACGACATGTATCAACTGTCACCACTGAAGCCGCTTCTCGACAGAGTCCGCGAGTGGGCTCGTGAACGCGGCAATCACACACTCCATCTCGGCGGCGGCCGCAGTTGCGATGACGATGATCCCTTGTTCTATTTCAAGAGCGGATTCTCAAAACGGCGACACAGCTATTACACGGGACGATGGATTCTGGACCCTGTGGGGTACGACTGGCTGACGCAGGCACATTTCACGGGCCAGCAGGAACGTCGTGAATCCACGGACCACTTCCCCGCGTATCGTACGCCATTTGAGGATCGAACCGCTGCCCCCGTTCATCCGGAGCAGTCGGGCAGATGTCAGCCGATGCGGTGCGGAACAGAATGAATGGCATCCGGCAGTAATAGTACCGCTGGGTCTCTAGTCCGATTTACCCCATAGATCCTATCTGACAACATAGCCCCACGGGTCGTGGCGCCAGACCGCGACCGTGAGAGCGGACAAGCCATTGTCTATCCAATTCGACATCGTGCGCGGTTCCGCGAAGGCACATGGTGCCAGCCTCCTGGAACGCCGCGCCACAGCGCTCAGTACGGCCCGCCCGGCGAATCCGGCTGCGGCGCTACCCGGCTCGGGTCTCGCGCGCTTTCTCGACCTGCGGGGCTACCGAGTGTTCGAGGCCTGCGGAGTCTTGTGGGCCCACTATCGCGGACCATTCTATTGCAGTCTTCCCTATCAACTGGAAATCGATCTCGGGCGCGGTGAGATCGCGGAGTTAATGCGCAGGTTCCGGATCCCTGCTCTGCGCTTTCCGTCGTCACGCCCTGGCGGCCTGGCAAGTGGCATTTACATGTGCCGCACCGCCGACTATGCCTTGAACAAGCTGTCGCGACAGTACCGGGCGCACGTCCGGCGTGCACTGGACCAGTGCGAGATCCGCCCCGTCGATCCGGCCGAATTGATCGAGGAAGGCCATCGGCTCAATCTCGAGACGATGGAGCGCCAGCGCCGCTACGATCCCGAGTTTGGTGACCCGGTGCGATGGAAGCGGTTTGTCGGCGCCATCCGGGAATCGCCGGGGGTCACTGTCACCGGCGCATATCTCTCCGGCCGGCTCTCTGTTTTTGGCGTCAATTGCCAGGAAGACGGCTGGCTGCACCTTCTGTACAAAATGTCGCGTACGCAGGACCGAGCTAACCCGGTCAGTCATGCTCTCGACTATTCGTTGATTCAGGCGGCCTCGGCCGACCCGACAGTCCAGTTTGTCAGCAACGCCTACTTGTCCGTTCTTGAGAACCCCGGCCTGGATCAATACAAGCGGCGGATGGGATTCACTGTCGCGCCGCTTACCATGGCGGTCTATCTTCATCCCGTAGTTGCACCGCTTCTGACCAGCGAGGTTACGGTCAGCGTCGCCAGGGCCGTCCGGGACATGCGGCCAAACACGCCCAGCCTGGAACTGGCGGCGAAGGTGTTTGAGAGTGCCAGGAATACCATGACCAACCATTTTCCGATCATGAACACCCGCGGCCAGCAGGAAGATGCCTGTCAACATCTAGATGTCCGCCGCTATTCCCGCTTCTGGAGACCGTATCCGATATTCCTGCTGCGGGCGGCGATCAAACGTCTCAAGACCGACGGGTTGGCCTGTGCGGCGTCCGGGGCGCAAAAGTCCGTGATGCGACGACTGGGTGCAGACGCCAAAGATAAGAACCCCGGGACCGCGATCCAGGGCGGTGAAGTACTCTCGCTCCAGCCAGGCGAATGGGTGCAGGTGAGATCGGAAGAGGAAATCCGCGCCACACTCGACCATCAAGGAAAGCATCGAGGCATGGCGTTCGTTCCGACGGAAATGCTGGTTCATTGTGGACGGCAATACCGGGTCCTGAAGCGCGTCGAGAGGATTTTTCTCGAGGAATCGAAGACGAACCGGAAGCTGAAGAACACCGTGCTGCTCGAGGGAGCGCATTGTCAGGGGATCGGCCTCGACTGCGACCGCTGCTGTTTCCTGTTCTGGCGGGAAGCGTGGTTGAAGAGAATCGATAGCCCCGAGGTGGGCCGATGACCGAGTCGATACCCCTGTCTTCGCCGGACCTCTCGGAGGAGGATCGCCAACGCGTGCTTCACGTACTCTCGGGGCGCTCGCTCAGCCTTGGCCCCATGCTTCCGGCATTCGAACAGGCTATTGCGCGGGTGGCAGGTACTCGCTTCGCCGTCGCTGTGAACTCCGGGACCAGCGCTCTCCACTTGTGCGTGAAGGCCGCCGGACTCGGCGACGGCGACGAGGTCGTCACCACGCCGTTCAGCTTTGTCGCCTCCGCGAATTGTCTTCTTTACGAGCGCGCGATCCCGCGCTTCGTGGACATCGATATCGAAACCTACAACATCGATCCGGTTCTAATCGAAGACAGCATTAGTCACCGTACCCGCGCGATCCTGCCAGTTCACGTATTTGGACGGCCCTGCGAGATGTGCGCCATCGGCCGCATCGCCAGCCGTCACGGCCTGACCGTCGTTGAGGATTCCTGCGAAGCGATCGGGGCCTCGTACCACGGGCGTAGCGTGGGCAGTTTCGGACAAACCGGAGCCTTCGCGTTCTATCCAAACAAGCAAGTCACTACGGGCGAAGGCGGCGCGATCGTGACGGACGATTCGGACATTGCCGATTTGTGCCGAAGCTGGCGAAATCAGGGAAGAGCGGAAAACGGAGACTGGCTCCAGCACGAGCGGCTCGGATACAATTACCGCCTCTCCGACATTAACTGCGCGGTCGGGATCGGCTCGCTCTTGCGGCTGGACCAAATCCTGGCGAGCCGCGCGCGCGTCGCTGGTCTCTACGACCAGTTTCTTGCAGGCGTGCCGGAGGTCATCACCCCGCCCACTGGGACGAAACGCTGCGAGATGAGCTGGTTTGTCTACGTGATTCGCCTGCGCGACGAATTCACTCGCGCGGACCGCGATCACGTGCTCGCATCATTGCGCCAGGCTGGTATTGGCTGCAGTAATTACTTCGCCCCGATTCACCTGCAGGCCTTCTATCGCGAAACGTTCGGCTTCCGGCCCGGGGACTTCCCGGTAACCGAACACGTCGCGGAACGAACCATCGCCTTACCGTTTTACAATGCCCTGACCGTCCGAGAGATTGAGGTAGTGACTGCCGCATTGGCGCGTGCCATCTCGACGCTGGCTCATCGCTCCCGGGTGTTCTTCGCTACGGCGTCATGATGTCGCCAGCTCCATGAAACGATTGATTGCGGAAAGATTGCGTACCCTCGCCAAGCGCCCCTGGCTGTGGCACTACACCACGGAGCTGATGATGTTTGCGGGCGCGGGTACGGGTGCGTTCTTACTACGGTTCGAATTCAGTATTCCGCCGCTGTACATTCCACACCTCTTGATTGCGCTTCCGATATGGGCCGTGGTCAAGCTGGCGGTGTTCCATGTTCAAGGCCTGGATCGGCTGTCCTGGAGGTTCGTCTCCGTGAGCGACGCGATCCGGCTCGCGATTGCAAACGGCCTGGGCTCGCTGCTGTCCGCGCTGCTGATTCTGGCGGTGGCGCCGCAAGGCTTTCCCCGCTCGATTCCGATAATCGATTTTCTGCTGTGCTCCGCCTGCTCGGCCGCCGCGTTTCTCGGGAGGCGCGCGATTGTGGAAGCGTCGGCTGAAGCCAAAGCGAGGTCCGGACGCAGCGTCGTGATCTACGGCGCGGGCCGCGCCGGAGTCACACTCTTGTCGGAGCTGCGGGTCAATTCGGCGCTGCCGTATTCGGTCCGTGGTTTCATTGACGATGATCCGGCGATGTCCGGTGTGTACGTGCAGGGAACTCCGGTGCTGGGACGCGGCGTGGACCTTGCCGGGGTGGTGGAGCGGAAGGCGATCGAGGAGGTGCTCATCGCGATTCCCTCGGCAACCGGCGAACAGATGTCGCGAATCCTCGGGCATTGCGAGAAAGCGGGCGTACGGTTTCGCACCGTGTCCGCGCTCGGCGAGGTGATCGAGGGAAGAGCTCTCGTCTCGCAGATCCGCGAGGTCGACCTGCATGATCTTCTATGCCGCCACCCGGTCCGTTTGGATCACCAGCAGATTCGCAACAAGATCGAGGACCGCGTCGTGATGATCACCGGCGCCGGAGGATCCATCGGTTCGGAGCTTTGCCGGCAGGTGGCCCGCTTCAAGCCCGCCGCCATCGTTGCCTTCGAGATTGGCGAGACGGCTCTGTTCCACCTGGAACGCGAGATTCGCACGAAGTTCCCCGATGCTCTCTTCCATCCGGAGATCGGCAGCGTTCAGAGCCCGCGCCGTCTTGCGGCTGTTCTACGGCTCCATAAACCGACGATCATTTACCACGCCGCCGCGTATAAACACGTGCCGATGATGGAATCGAACCTGTTCGAGGCGCTCGAGAACAACGTGTTCGGAACATACAACGTCGCCACGGCAGCCGAGCAGCACGGCGTTGAGGATTTCGTCCTCATCTCGTCGGACAAAGCGGTGAGGCCAGTGAGTGTGATGGGTGCTACCAAGCGACTGGATGAGTTGATCATCCTCGCGATGCAGGATCACCCGGTGAGGTTCGTCGCGGTACGCTTTGGCAACGTGCTGGGCAGCAACGGCAGTGTGATTCCGTCGTTCAAGGAACAGATCGCCGCCGGCGGCCCGGTCACCGTCACCCATCCCGGCATGCGCCGTTACTTCATGACCATCCCGGAAGCGGCGCAGCTCGTGCTACAGGCTTCGAGCATGGGTAAGGGCGGCGAGATCTTCGTGCTCGACATGGGCAAACCGCTCAAGATCGTCGACTTGGCGCGGAATCTGATTCTGCTTTCCGGATTACGTCCGGGCATCGACATAAAAATCGAGTTTACTGGCACGCGGCCCGGCGAGAAGCTCTTTGAGGAGTTGAGCTTTTTCGGAGAGAAGATGATCCCGACGGACCACGAGAAGATCAAGGTCTTCGCGGGAAATGGGCTCCCGCATGGTGACATGGTGAACTATCTCGGGAAACTGCGGATGTTGTGTGAGTCCAGGGATATCCGCGGCGTCGTCTTTCTTCTGAAAGAGATTGTTCCCGAATACAATCCGAGCAATCACGTTCTGCGCCAGTTGTTGCTGACACAAGAGTCCGTGCAGGAATCCGATAACGTGCAGCGCGAGCCGAATCGCCGCTACGCCGTCGGATAGTATCCTGTTTTCTGACATTAAGTTCATGAACCAAGTAGCAGGTGGGGAAGCCTCGCCGTGGTCCGAGCCGGAAGCCTCGTGCCCGAAGCGACGCGCGAATCAAGCTTGCGCGTAGCCGCAAGATACGTCGCCCACAAATACTGACAAGTGCAGGTACGCTTGGGAACTCTCCTTCAGATTCGTGCGACGTGCAACAACAGGTGGCGTTTAAAGCAATCCGGATCAGAACTGCAGCTTCAACGCGAACTGAATACCTCTGGGATCCCGCGCGGTCGCCAAAACTCTTCCGAAGGTCGTGCCCCCCAAACGACGTTCGGGTGGCGAAGTGAGGCGTGTTTGCCACATTGTAGCGTTCGACGCGGAGGTGCAGCCGGAACTTTTCTCTCAGAGCGAACATCCGCATGATCACCCCATTGGTGCATCATCCCGGGAGGGTACCGGTCGCGGCGGGTATTCTGTTTCCCTTCCTCGGTTTAATGTTTAGTCCAATGATCGCCAGCGCGGCGATGACGTTCAGTTCCGTATCAGTCGTTTTCAACGCGCTTCGGCTCTGGCGGGCAGAGTTATGATCTCCGGCCTCCGCCGATTCCTTATAGGCGGCCCCGTTGTTGAAACTTGAGGAGCGCCACAGCTACAAAAACGACTACAGCCGTTTGGGGTGAACCCCTCCTCTGAGACAAAACCCCGTGGCTGCGCCTGCCACGACATTTCAACGTTGGACCGGCAAGCCTCGCGCGGGCCACTTCGGCGGCGGAAGCGCCTGAATCGGACCTCGGCAACCGGCCTGTCTCCGCTTCTGTCCGCAAGCTGATCGGGCGGCGGTGCGGGAGCGGCGGATTTTACGAATCGCTTACACCGCCCCGATAATCCCGGATGCGGCGGATGTTACGTTGAGTGCCATGATGGTGGCCCAGGCCGCACCGGCGCGCTCGGTGAACTCGCGCATCTTCGCCGGCATGGCGACGGTGGCCACCCTGGCGGCGCTGGTCAGAGCCGCGGGCGGCGCCAAGGTCATCGTGATGGCGCACGTCCTGGGCGCTTCGCCAAGGGTGGACGCGTTCCTGTTTGCATTTCTGGTCCCCTCGTTGTTCTCTGACGTGGTGGCGGGTTCGCTGACGCCGAGTATCATCCCGGTTCTCACCGCGGTCCGGGTGCAACACAGCGAGGAGCGCGCGCGCAGGCTGTCTGCCAGCATACTGGCCGGCAGCACATCCCTGCTGCTGGCGAGTGCGTGCCTGCTGGGCCTCGCCGCCAGCTTGATTGTCCAGCTACGCGGTGCTTCGGGCAGCGCAACCCAGGACCTGACCAGGTCGCTGCTCTGGGGGCTGCTGCCGTGGCTGCCGCTGACCGGCGTGATTGTTTGCTGGCGGGCGATTCTCAACATGCACGAGCGGTTTGCAATCGCTGCCGCCGCTCCTGTCGCAACGCCTCTACTGTCGATCTTTCTCCTGTATGCCGCCGGGCGCGGGGTCGGCGTCCGGGTTCTTTGTTACGGGACCTGGGGTGGTGCCCTGATTGAGGTGCTGTTTCTCGCGTGGTCCGTGCGGCAACTCGGTTACCCACTCCTGCCGAGGTGGCGCGGCTGGACGCCGGACATCCAGGCAGTATGCAAACAGTATCTGCCTGTCGCCGCTGGTGCATGTATTACCTCCGGGTCCGGGATTATCGACCAGGCATTCGCCGCACGGCTGGCGCCAGGAACGCTCTCGGCAATCTCCTATGGAACGAAGCTCACCGGCGTGGTTCTTACCATTGCGGGGACGGCACTGAGCACGGCCGCGTTGCCCTATCTTTCCCGGATGAGCGCCGACCGGGACTGGCGTGGGTTCCGGCATACGGTCGCCCGATACGCGACAGCCGCGGCGCTGGCGGGCGTCCTTGCCGCAGCGATGCTGATTCGCCTGTCGGACCTGTTGGTGCGCGGGGTCCTGCAACACGGCGCTTTTACCGAGCAGGCGAGCGAAGCGGTGAGCACGTTACAGCGTTGTTCGCTTCTGCAATTGCCCTTCGCCTTTTTGCTGGCATTTGGATTCGTTACGGCCGCTGCCCTCAAGGCAAATCGGCTCATGTTGACAATTGCGCCGGTAGCCTTGATAACTACGCTCCTGTTTGACTATGTGCTCATGCGGTCGTTCGGCGCGGCTGGAATCGCCACAGCTCCCGCGGCGTCGGGTGCGGTCTCGCTCGCGGTTTTATCAGTGCTTCTGCGGCGGGCCATGCACCGGCGGCAGCGCCAATTTCCTCAGCCTTTCTGATGTTTACAACATTTTGACGCAATCAAAACCACTTCATTAGCTGGTCTCTTTACGCTGGCTGTATGGAAGAAGCCACGCTTGTAACAAGTTCTCGGGGAGTGGGAGAGGCATAGTGGGGATCTCGGTAGCAGCGGCGAGAGCGTTCGAAAAGCGGCCGGTAGGCACAGCCGCACGTCCGCTTTCATGGGGGTTTATCGCCTTTGCCGAGCGGGTGTTTGCCTTGATGTTACTCGTCGCGTTACTGCCGGTGCTTGCCGCGGTAGCTGCAATCGTGGCTGTTCTGTCGGGCAAGTCGCCGCTGATCGCTCTCCCGCGCGCAGGACGACGAGGGAAGCGCATCTGGCTGATCAAGCTGAGGACGATGTGGGGAGAAGAGGCTGACGGGACAGGGGGCGGTGGACTGATCGAACATATCGAGAACTCGCCCGTGCCGGAGTTTAAGACGGAGTCCGACCCAAGAGTTACCAGTTCGTTTGCCGCCTTCTGCCGGCGCTATTCAATTGACGAGGCGCCACAGTTATGGCACATCGTTCGCGGAGAGATGGCGCTGGTGGGGCCGCGACCACTTACGTACGACGAGTTGGCTACCTACTATGGATACGATGCCGACGAAGTGCTGAGCGTCAGGCCGGGGTTGACCGGAGTGTGGCAGGTAAGAGGCCGCAACTCTCTGACTTATCGCCAACGTCTGGCGTTGGATTTGTATCTGGTGCGGCGATGGTCGCTTCGTTTGTATGTGTCAGTGCTGATTGCCACGATTCCCGCCGTGTTCTCAGGCAGGAATGCCGGGTGACGCCGGATTTGGAGTACTGGTGAAAACGACTCTGAGCCATCCACGTTTCACAAGGGCCGCCGCGCTCGTCTTTTGCGGCGCGGTTGTAATGATCCTCTACGCCGATTCGGCGTCGCACGGGCAGGAAATCTTCGATAAGAAATGCGCTAAGTGCCATACTCTGGACAAGGACAAGGAAGGGCCTCACCTGCGGGGCATCTTCGGGAGACCGGCAGCCTCGGTTCCGTCGTTCCAGTATTCCGACGCGCTGAAGAGCGCGAAGTTCACCTGGGACGAGACCTCACTCAATACCTGGCTGACCGATCCCGACAAGATGATCCCGGATAACGACATGGCCTTTCATTTGGACAGCGCCGCCGATAGGAAAGCCGTCATCGCCTATCTGAAGAGTCTGTCCGGTAAGTAGGAGTTTGTGGAGGTGAGACGCATCCTCATCGTGTGTGTGGTTGCTGTTTGTGTTTGCGGCATCATGGTGGGACTTGCTATAACTTCCCAACAACATCGCATTGTCGCGAGCCTGGTGGATGGGGTGAGTGACGATCCCGCTGTCGCCGCCATTCTGGCGAGATCGTGCCAGGATTGCCATTCCGGGCGCACCCGATGGCCCTGGTACGGACGTATCCCGCCAGCAAGCTGGTTACTGAACCACGACGTAAAGGAAGCACGGAGTCACATGGACTTCTCGCGGTGGGCTAAGTACTCGCCCGATGACAAGCGGCAGATGTTGACGGAAATAGCCGCCAACATACGGAACAACGAGATGCCGCCCGGGCGGTACCTGCTGATTCATCGGGACGCCCGTCTCTCGGCTGATGAGTTAGCACGGCTTTACGCATGGACCCGGAGCGAACGGCGTAAGTTGCGGGCGACGGCGGCCGGAGGCGGCGGTGATTTGCAGTAAGTATCGTGCGCTGGGAACCTTTGCCGTCCTGCTGGGAGCGGGCGTCGTTGGACGAGCCGCGACATTCGTGGGCAGTGATGTCTGCCAGAAATGCCACCCCGATGTGCGCGAGCAATTCACCCAGAATCCTCATTTCAGGACTTGGGCGCTGCATGACGAACCGGGGACAGGCTGCGAGGGTTGTCACGGCCCCGCGAGCGACCACATCACGAAGCCTTCCAAACGAACCATCTTTTCTCCGTCGGCGCACACCGTCGAGGAGTCCACTGAGCGTTGCCTGGCATGCCACGCCACCGATCTCAGCCGGGCGGGAATCAGCCATTCGGAGCACACTCGCGCCGGGGTCGGCTGCACCTCATGCCACTCCATCCACCAATCCACGCCGCACACGGAGCTGCTGGCGCGCCAGGAACCCGATCTGTGTTACGGATGCCATCCGACCGTGCAGGCACAGTTCTCAATGCCCTTCAAACATCGCGTCAATGAAGGATTCATGACGTGCACGGATTGCCACAATCCGCACGGCGCGTTCGCCCCGACGTGGCGTATGGCCGACCGGCCCCATATGGTCGGGCAGCGCCTGCTAAACGAGGAGGCCTGTCTGGGATGTCACGTGGAGAAGCGCGGGCCGTTCGTGTTCGAACACACGGCCGTCCGCGTGGACGGCTGCGAAACGTGCCACATGTCTCACGGCTCCACCAACCCGCGCATGCTGAAGCGGCCGGTGGTGTTCACAATGTGCCTCGAATGTCATAACGGTTCCGGCTCGGGCCGGACGGGGCTGGGCATGCCCTTTCCAGTGAGCTTTCATAACCTGGCGGACCCTCGTTACCAGAATTGTACGGGTTGCCACGTCCGAATCCACGGATCCAATGCAGATGCGTTCTTCTTACGCTAAATACGCAATTTCGGAAGTTCGCTCGCGTATTGCCAGATCGCTTGCTGACGCGCGCGGCTTGGTTACCACTGCGAGGCCCCGGTCATGAAACACCGTGCTATCTGCCTCTGCTGCCTCGGCGGCGCGCTGTTCGCGCAGCAGGCGGTGACGCCGACGCCTCAATCCGCGGCGTCTTCGCCGAGCGATACGATTGGCGACTACAGCGTCACTCAATCGTTCGAGATGGGTTATCGATCGCTTTCGGTCTCCGGCAACGAGGCAACTTATCAAAGCCAGGTGAACTTCGGGAATGGTCTACGGTTGTTCGATGGCGACGTGGAAGCTGCTTCAATAGACGGCGAGGGCCTGTTTTTTGACCAACTTAATTTGAAGGCGGAGGGTTTGGGGAACGATCCGTATGAATCGGCCCGATTTCGTATCGAAAAGAACGGCTGGTATGAGTACGATCTTAACTGGCGCCTCAATGATTACTTCAATCCGGGTCTGACAACGGCAAACGGCGTCGACGCGGAGAATCTGCAACACCGGTTGCAGGATCACGACCTGACGCTGTTTCCGCATTCGCGCGTGAAGTTCCTGCTCGGCTACAGCCGCAGTACGGAGGATGGCCCCGCGCTGACCAGTTTTGACGAGATTGGACTCGGTACCGTACCGTTGTTCGAGAACGTCCGACGGACCCAGGACGAATACCGGGCGGGCGTGGAAGCGAAGATCTGGGGGTTCAGGCTGAACTTCCTCCACGACTGGGAGTTCTTCCGGGACGACACGGTGATATCCCAGGAAAACCCGGCCTCTTTCCTTCGACTCCAGCCCGATCATGGCGAGACGTCCGGGTGGCGGGGCTTCCTGACGCGCGATTTCGGGAGCACGCTCGCGGTCAACGGACGCGTTACATATCAGGGTACGGGGCACGGGTCGAGCGTTGACGAGGAAGCCTTCAACACGCTTCCCTCAACTGTCCCTTCGCAGCAGGTGGTGGTCGCAGGCGAAGCCAGCCGGCCGGATACCGCGGCCAACCTGAATGTCATTTGGTCACCGGCGCAGAAGCTGTCGTTCACGAACCAGGCTTCCTTCGATCAGTTGCAGATGAACGGCAACGACACGTATGAGCAGTTCGACACGGGCACACTGGACTCCGTCGTGTTGAACTTCCAATACCTGGGCATTCGCACCATGTCCGACGCACTCGACGTCAGTTACGACCCCTGGACCTGGCTGGGAATCAGCGGAGGTTATGAGGTCTCCACGCGGCGCTTTCGATCCATCGCCGAGGCGAGCGACAACAGCGAACCGGCCGCCGGCGCTTATCAGCAGAACAACACGCTCCACGCGGGGACCGCCGGCTTTCGGCTGCGCCCCATCAAACGGCTATCCATTAATCTGAGCGCCGAGCTCGGCCACACCGACCGTCCTATTTACCCCGTGAGCGAGAAGGATTACCATGCGTTCCGCGGCCGTGTTCAGTACAAGGCAGGGTCGTTACTGCTTGCCGCCACCGCGCAGGCCGACTATAATGTCAACTCGGATTCCATCAGCTCGTTCAGCTCGCAGTCTCGTAACTATGGGGTCGAGGCGGGGTGGGTTCCACGGTCCTGGCTGAGCTTCGATGTTACCTGGTCTAAGTTACACCTGAACACCGCCGGCGGGCTGGCATACTTTGTGGACTCCGCCCTGATTACAGGGACCGAATCCCTGTATATCAGCAATCTTCACTTCGTCAACGCCGGTGTGCGCCTCGCGGCCGGAAAGCGGGCGGACATTTATTTCGGCTACAGCCGCGTTCAGGACACGGGCGATGGCCGCTCCACCGCCGCCGGGGACGGCACGAACCTGGTGCCTGCGTTCAACGTCGCGCAGACTTACCCTTTGCTATACGACACACCGCTGGCGCGCGTCTCCATGCCGCTGGCCCGCCGGCTGCGATTCAATGCGGGCTGGCAGTATTACCGCTATCGTGAGCTTTTCCTCGCCATCCGCGATTACCACGCGAACACGGCTTACACAAGCCTGGCGTGGTCGTTCTGACAGCTTGTTCAGGACGCTTGCTGACCGCTCCGTGACGGTCGTGGTTCGGTAACTGAGCCGCGCGCGTAAGCAAGCTGTCTCCGGATTGATTCGGCCGGACGCCTTTCCGGCCGGTTACTGACGTGCAAAAGTCCTGTAAAAACCGGCGCATCGCGCGAAGTCTCCCGTCCGGAGAAGCGCAATCCACCCAAGGCGTGCTGTACACTTCATTCTGTGGTCCCAGCGACTGTTCTGGTTATTGACGACGACGAGAGTCTGCGCGACACGGTCCACCTTCTGCTGGAGCGGGAGGGATTCCGCGTCCTGTCGGCGGCGGACGGCAACGCCGGGTTCAATGAAGCGGTAACCTCCCGGCCGGATCTTCTGATCGTGGATCTCCGCCTGCCGGGCATGAGCGGGATCGAGATCTGCAAGCAGATCCGGGCCTCCGGGATCAAGACTCCCCTCATCGTTCTAAGCGCCGTGGGCGAAGAAGTGGACAAGGTTCTGTTGCTGGAGATCGGCGCGGACGACTATGTCGTCAAGCCGTTCGGCGCGCGCGAACTGTTGGCGCGCATACGGGCAGTGTTGCGGCGGGCGCAACCCGAACAACCCAGGGTCATTCAGTTTGGCGATGTGAGTGTCAATCTCGAGAAGCGCTCCGTAGTCAAGCGCGATCGGGAGTTGAAACTAACGCCAGCCGAGTACAACCTGCTCACTTACTTTCTCAATCATCCGGACCGGCCCCTGACACGGGACCTTCTTCTTAATTCGGTGTGGGGCTACGAGTCTTTCCCAAACACGCGCACGGTGGATGCGCACGTAGTGAAGCTCCGGCAGAAGCTGGAGACCGATCCGGCGACACCGCGCCATTTCCTGACGCTGCACGGCGTCGGCTATCGCTTCGTTCCCTGATGGCTGGAGAAATGGCGACGGACCAGGAGCGGCTCGTGCTGCTCGTCGAGGACAGAGCGGCGCCGGCCGCCGCACTGGAGATGGTCCTCGGCAACATGGACTCAGTGACCGTGCGAACCGTTTCGAACGGAGCCGCCGCCTGGCGTTTCCTGGCGGGCAGCGACGGGGCGAAGGTCTGCGCCGTGATCACAGACCTGGACATGCCGCTGATCGACGGAATGGAACTCATCCGGCGGATGCGATCGAGCGCCGTGCACGCCGATACGCCGGTTATCGTGATCAGCGGAACCACAGAGGTAACTGCGCCCAAACAGGCGCTGGAAGCGGGCGCAAACGCGTTCTTCCCGAAGCCGTGGTCTCCGGGACGCGTGTGCGCCACTTTGGAGCAACTCCTGTATGAGAGAAACACGAAGCGGCATTGAGGTTCCCGCCTGGTACGCGCGAGCGGCGGGCGTCGCCATTCTGCTCTCACTTGCTCCGCATCCGCCATTGCGGGCTCAGGCCGCGGCGGATACGGGTCGGATCGTCGACCGGCTGGAGCGGCTGGAGCGGCAGAATGCGGAATTGATGGAAGAGGTTGAGCAGTTGCGCGCGCAGGTGAACGCCCTGCAAGCGATGGCGGCTCCGGCCACTGCGACGCCCGGCGGGCCTCCTGCGGAAACGCGCACGGCCGCTACGGCCACCACCGAGGACACGCTGGCAACCCAGCAGGCGCGCATCGATGAACAGGCGCAGTCGAAGGTGGAAGCGGCGCACAAGCTCCCGCTGCTGATCACCGGCACGGTCCTGTTCAATGCGTTCGACGATACGCACTTCGACGCCGGCCTGTATTCGGGAACTGTTGCCTCGACGTACGGCGAGGCTGCGGCTGGCGGCAGCCTGAGCCAGTCGATCATTGGGCTGGAGTTCGAAAGCCCCAACACCGTCTTCGGGGCCAAAGTGCACGGTGATCTGTATGTGGACTTCTTCGGGAATGGGACGGGCGCAACGAATACCAGCGGCTATGGCCAGTGGCCCATTCCGCGCCTGCGGACGGGCACGATCTCGGTGGACTGGGATTCTCGCAGCGTGACCGTGGGAGTGGACAAACCGCTCATCTCCCCCTACGCCCCGGATTCGTTCGCTCAGGTGGGAATCCCTCCGCTCAGTGGCGCCGGAAACCTGTGGTTCTGGGAGCCGCAGGCACGGTTCGAGCAACGGGTGAGGCTGTCGGATGACAACACCCTGCGGTTGCAGGCGGCGCTGTATGCCACGAACGAAACTGCCGAATACGTTCCCAGCGAGTACGCATCCACCCTCGCCCCAACGCGACCGGGCTGGGAGGGCCGATTGCAGTTCGCTCACCGCAGCGAAGAGAATGCCGGCTTCGATATCGCCACGGGGTTTCACTTCAGCGACACACACGTCGCGGGCCAGACCGTCACTTCCGATCTGCTATCACTGGATGGCCGCCTCCGGCTAACCCGCTGGTGGAACCTCTCTGGGACCGTATTCACGGGGCAGAATCTGGCTGGTATCGGCGGCTCCGGACAGGGGTTTACGATTCTCTCCGATGAGACTGCGAGGCCGGTGCATAGCCAGGGGGGCTGGCTGCAACTCACATTGTCCCCGATGGAGCGCCTCTCTTTCCATCTGTTCGGCGGCGCACAGGACAACCGCCGTTCGGACCTGTGGGGCGATGCGATCGGTTCGAATGCCTCCTACGCGGGCAATGTATACTATCAACTCGCTCCGAATGTCTTCGCGGCATTGGAAGCGGCGCAGACGCGGACCGAATGGATCGTCTCCGGCCCCAGGCTGCGCAATCTGTATGACCTCAGTCTGGCGTACCTTTTTTAGTAATCGCTTGCTCACGCGCACGGCTCGGGTCGGAGCCTCGAACGTGAGAGAGTGGTTGTGCCGTATTACATCACCGAACTTGCGAATCGGATTCCTGAGTATCGCCTTAGCTGGGTTCGTGCTTGCTTCGACAGTTACCGGCAAGGTAGAAGTGACCGGTGTGCATGGCGTGGCGGGGAACTCCGGCGTGGCTCTCTGGCTGATGCCGAGGAGCGGAACTGCGCCGGATCGCCATCCCGGCCAGGTCCGGATGCTGCAACAGCACAAACAGTTCCAGCCGCATGTGCTGGCCATCCAGGTGGGTACTATCGTCGATTTCCCGAATCTCGATCCGATCTTCCACAACGCCTTTTCCAACATCGACGGGCAGCCATTCGACGTCGGCCTGTACCCGCCCGGATCGAGCCGCCGTGTGCTGTTTCACAAAACCGGCATCGTGCGCGTGTTCTGTAACATCCATCAGTCCATGAGCGCGGTAATCGTAGTGGAGGACACCCCGTGGCTGGCGGTGAGCAACGAGCGCGGAGGGTATACGATAGCCGATGTGCCACCGGGCGAGTACACCCTCCATGTGTTCTACGAGCGCGCGACGAAACAGACGCTGGAGAGCCTGGTCCGCGCGGTCGCGGTTGGAGAAACCAGGACCTCCATGCCGGCGCTACAGATCTCCGGAACCGGCTACATCGCCGTGCCGCACCAGAACAAGTACGGGCGCGACTATCCGCCAGCCGAGGATGACGACAGGTTGTACGGCAAGAAGCGATGAACCTGCTGGGCAACCTCTCTCTTCGAGCGAAGTTTTTGCTGGCCACCTTCGCCAGCATCGCGGCGCTGTTCGTGCCGACCGGGTTGGTCATAGAGTACCGGACTGTGCGGACCGCCTCGCGGAGCCTGGAGAAGGAGGCGCTGGCGAGCCTTGAAGCCTACGAATCGCTGTGGCGCGCGCGCGCGGACTTGCTGGCGTCGGTGAGCCTGGCGCTGAGCGGCATGTCGGATGTTCGGGCGGCATTCGGAACGGGCGACGAAGCCACCATTCGCGATACCGCCAGCGAGCGCTGGGCCAAACTGTCGCACGAGAGTGCGGTCTTTCTGGTCACCGACGCGGCGGGACGCGTGATCGCTTCGTTCGGCGAGAAGCCGCCGGCAACCGTGACCGAGCAGGTGCAGGCCGTGCGCAGCGCGGCGAAGGACTTCCCACGACAAAGCAGCGGCTTTCTGTTCCGGGGCGGCAGTCTCTATCAAGTGGTCATCACGCCGGTCTACGTGGGTTCCGGTAGTGACGCCGCGCTGCTGGACGTGCTGCTGGCGGCTTATCGGGTAGATGACAAGCTGCTCCATCGTTTCACCGTTTCCACGGGCGGAAGCGAGTTCTTGTTCGCTGTGGGGGACAACGTGGTCGCGTCGACGCTCGCGCCGCAGGAGGTGGCCACCTGCAGTGCCGCGCTGTTCCGCCGGGTACACAGCGGGGCGGCGGAGCGAGTGAGCGCGGGTAACACCGATTATCTGGCGCTGCGGCGGCCACTGCTGGATATTGCCGGCCAGCCGCTGGGCGACGTCTGGATTCTGCGTTCGTTCGAAGCCGAACGCCAGGCCGTTCGGGTGCTTCGCCGCGATCTGGCTGTGGTGTGGGGCGGGGCTCTTCTCACCGCGCTGGCGTTGGCCTGGGTTCTGGCGCAGCGGGTGATGCGGCCCATCGCGCGCCTGGATGCGGGGGCCGCGGAAGTGGGCCGTCAGAACTACGCGCATCGCGTGCCGGTGACCACTCGCGACGAACTGGGGCGGCTGGCCGACGCCTTCAATCGAATGTGCGAGTCGTTGCAGCGCGCCAAAGCCGACCTCATCCGGCAGGAACGGCTGGCCGCGGTGGTGCGGCTGTCGAGCTCCCTGGTACACGACCTTCGCAATCCCCTGGCGGCCATCTACGCGGGCTCCGAGATGCTTGCGGAAGGAGACCTGACACCCGCGCGAGTACAGCGCCTGGCCAAGAACCTTCATCGAGCATCATTGCAAATCAAGACCATGCTCGACGAGTTGCTGGAGGTCAGGCGAGACGGACAAGGCGAAGTGGAATGCTGTTCGGCGCGCGAGTTGATCGATGGCGCATGGGAGTTCCTGGCGACCCGGGCCGATGTGAGCGGGGTGACCCTGGAGACCGACATCGACGCGGGTCTCCTGATCACCGTGCAGCGGACGCGCATGCTGCGCGTGTTCATGAACCTGTTCGCCAACTCGATCGAGGCGATGCCGGAAGGAGGCGCCATCGCCGTACGCGCCTCCGTTGATGACCGCCACGTCCTGATCCATGTCGAGGACAGTGGGTGCGGAATCGCCCCGGAGGTGCGCGAGAAGCTGTTTGAGCCGTTCGTCACCGGGAGGAAGAAGAATGGGATGGGGCTCGGGCTGGCTCTGTCGCGGCAAACCGTCGTCGACAATGGAGGCGAGTTATGGTCCGACGCCGCGGTCCTCAAGGGAGCCCGGTTCTGCCTGCGGCTGCCGAACGGGAGCGCGGTCCACCCGGAGGAGCTGCTGCATCATAACGGCGCGTAGGCGCCGGTGTGTCCGTCACCACGGATCGCATCTCCCGGCGGAACACCGGCTCGGAATACCGGGCAGCCCACGACCGTAATTGGTGGGGGTTCACGTGCCTCTCCGAGGCTTCGAACACGACCAGCGCCTTCTCCAGCGCTTCCTCTGTGGGTTCGTGATAAAGGACGCCACAGGGGACGCCCGGCGGCACAATTTCCGCCGAACCCCCGCGCCCCAGACCGACGATGGGCTTGCCGGATGCCAAAGCCTCCACGGTGGCGATCCCAAAATCTTCCTCTCCGGGCACGATGAGGGCTCTCGCCCGAGCATACAGGTCCCGGAGCTCCTCGTCGGGAACCCGGCCGCAGAATTCAACGCTGGCGCTGGCGAGGCTGCGAAGCGTGCGGTAGTCCGGCCCGTCGCCAACGATCCGGAGCCGGCGGCCCGTGCTCGAGAAGAGGCGCACCGCATACGCGAGCTGCTTGTAGGCCACCATCTCGGACACCATCAGGAAGTAGTCGCCGGCGAGCTCCCAACGGAAGCTGTCCACATCCACCGGAGGATGGATGACGCGGGCGTCGCGCCGCCACACGTGGGCAATGCGGCGGCGCACGTTGTTGCTATTGGCGACGAATTCGTCGACGCGCGCAGCGGTGGCGAAGTCCCACAAGCGCAGGTAGTTCGTGAGCGGAATCATCGCCAGGCGCTTCAGCGCCGAGGGCGTCCAGTCCCTGCGATAGGCGGGATAGAGGTCCCACAGGTATCGCATCGGCGTGTGGCAATAGCAGACGTGTCGCGAATCCGAGCGAGTGATTACGCCCTTCGCGGGGCCGGATTCGCTGCTGATGACCAGATCGTAGTCGCGCAGGTCGAAGCTCTCCAGCGCCATGGGACACAAAGGCAACAGGGAGCGATAGAGCCTCCGGGCCGGATTCAGCCAGGAAGCCTGAATACGGTGCGCGCGGATGGTATCCGAGATGTGCGCCGGATCGCAGAACAGCGTGAAGATGTCCGCTTCGGGAAACATCCGGCAGAGCGCTTCGAGGACCTTCTCGCCACCGCGCATTCCCAGCAGCCAGTAGTGTACGAGTGCGACCCGCATTACGCCGGCACCCCTGCTGCTTCCACTTTCACAGGCCGGTGGAGCGAGCATACGCAACGGCGGCAAACGGGATTCGATGCTACGTCCAGGTTGCGGCGGAAAGCAATCGCCCGCTCGGAGTTGACCACCTTCGCGAGCGATTGGTCCCTGGCGCTCCCAATGGGCGGGTGAAAGAAGCACGGCCGAACCGTTCCGTCATAGTCGAGAACGGCGGAAACCCAGGGCGCGTTGCAGAGTGGGGCCTCCGGCTCACCGTTGCCGGCAAGGGCTCGGAAGTACCGGACAAGGCGGTGAAGTTTCTCCGGGCTTTCCGCGACAATTGCCCGCACCGGGTCGGCGAGCAGGCGCCGGATTTCTGCCTCGAACACGTCGATCTCTTCGGGTGTCAGCAACAGCGACTGGCCACGCGAGCCGACGGCGCCGGGCGCGTGGCTGAAAGCGTCCGAGCTGACATCCACCGCCAGGAACGAAACGGACATCAGATCGAGAGACCGGGCCGCGTGCACGGTATCGAACAATGCCCCGTGGTTGGCTTTCTGGACCGTGCATCGGGCCGCAACGGGATAGCCGGGCGCCACGGCGCGGATCGCGTGCAATCCGGAGGCCAGTTGATCGAATGCGCCGATGATTCCTCGAATCCGGTCATGAATGCCGCGCGGGCCATCGAGCGAAACAATCACGTCGTTAACGTGCATCGCGATCTCCCGCGCATAGCGGCCCAGCAGCAGCCCCGACGTGAGCACCGTCACCCGAATCCCGGCGGCGCGAAGCGTGCGGGCCATTTCGAACAAGTCGGAGTTCATTAACGCCTCGCCACCCGTGAAGACCACCCATTCCACGCCGAGCGCGCCGATATCGTGGAACTGCCGCTGGAGATCGGCTGCCGTGAACTGGCGCGATTTCGTAGTCCGCCAGATATCGCACATGCCGCAACGGCAATTGCAGCGGTTGTGCGCGGAGATCACCAGCACTGGTAGGCGGCGCACCAATTCGGGGACATGCGCCGAATCTCCGCACTGGGAAGCCACGGAATGTGCGTGCCTGTCACCGAATTGGATGAGCGTCATACTGTTACCTGCCGGCCCGCCAGCGACAGTCCCGCGGGAATGTGCGGAGTCTTCGTGCGCACATGCACGGAGCCGCGGCCGCTGATGCCGAGAACCTGCGGCAACGACATGCCCCAAAGCGATGCGAGCTCCGGCGATACCAGTTGTGGCGCGCCTCCCACCAGCACCGCTTCGGGCATCTGTCCCAGCAGCGTCCGGGCCGGCGTGAGTCCGCGGTCACGGAACAGCAGCAGGTCGGCGACTCCGCCTGGCTGGATAGTGCCCTCCCCGTGCGAAAGGCGCAGCACCCGGGCCGCGACTTCGGTCACCATGCCATACAGTTTCTGTTCGCTGAGCCCCGAGACTCGCCGGGCGATGCGGAGTTCGTCGATCATGTCCCCCGCTGCGGTCAGGGCCGAATCGGTTCCCAGAGCGATTGGCAGACCCGATTCGAGCACGTAGCGCGGCAGCGTCTTCCCCAACGTGAACAGGTTCGAACTGGGGCACCATACCAGCGAGCAGCCTCGCGCTCGAGCCAGAGTGAGCGACTCGCGATTGAGCCCAACCGCGTGCACCATGACGGAGTTCGACGCGAACATGCCCATGTTCGCGAGCGTCTCCATTTCCCGTCTGCCAGCGCCGTTGGCGGCCTCGCCGGCATGAAAAACGAAAGGCCGGGTCTTCGGACAGGCCGAATGCCGCGCCGGGAGATCACTGCTGAATTCGAGCGAGTGCGCCCACGAGAAGGCGCGCACCACGCGTACCGGGAATCGTTCGCTGAAGACCTTGCTCCACGGATTGTGATGGCAAACGGTGGTGACGCCGCTCACCAGGTTCTTGAGCCCGCCCCAAATGAGACGCTCGCGCAGGGGAACCGCGAGAACCTCCTGGATCGGCTGCTGGAACACCGCGTGGATGTCCTGCGCCCACTCGGCGGCGCTGTTGTAGGGGCCGTTTCCGAGCCGAGGGAACAGGTTGAACTCGAGATGATCGTGGGCGTTGATGAGGCCGGGCAGGATGAGATAGCCGCTGCAATCGAGCCCCCGGCTTCCAGGGACACGGCCCATGGCCCGAATGCGGCCGGCGGCGGTGGCGATATCGGCGGGTTCGGCCCGATCGGCGGAAACAGCCACGCGGGCTTCGCGCAGGATCAAGTCCGCCTCCACAGCAGCGCGAAGATAGCCGGGATCTGGCACATGCCGGCGAAGCTCTGCTCGCGCCCGCACTCGCGGAAAGCGGCCCTCTCGGGTTCGCCGAACGGCACTTCCGCGATGTGCTCCACCCTGAGCCGGTGCCCTCGGGAAGCGGCCAGATACTCGGCGATGGAATGTGCCCGATGGTCGATTTCGTACACCTCGCCCGCTCGGCGGAAGGACCGGCGCCATCCGGACGTGATCGCCCTCGGATGAATATCGGTCACCATGACATGGCCGCCAGGACAAGTAATACGCGCCAGCTCCGCGATAAGTTGCGCGGGAGACTTCAGATAGCCCGCCGCAAACGCGCAGACGGAGAAGTCGGCCAGCGCCTCGCGGAAAGGGAGCTGAAGCGCATCGGCTTGGACGAAGCGTTTCCTCGCCGACGGTCCTTTCGCCGCCCGGGCCAGCATAGGGGCGCAGAAGTCCGCGCCAAAGACATACGCGCCTTGTTGCGCCGCGAACTCCGCCCATCTTCCCGTTCCACAGGCGACATCCACGAATGTGCGCCCTGCCAGAGGTGCCAGCCAGGGACTCACTGTCCGTCTCTCCAGCTCCAGCAGCGGATTGGGCGTGTCGTCATAGACCGCCGACCAGATGATATGACCCTCGCGTACGCCCAACTGCATTACAGACTCTCGAAGCGCGGCCTGCGCAGGTTCATGAACTGCCGCGCCCATTCCAGCTCGAACGGATACGCGTACACGCCGAAACCGTACCGCCACGCGCTCAGCGACTTCAAAACGAGCCGCCCCCAGCGCGGCAGATGGATGTCCTGGATGGTGGGCCAGCGGCAATTCACCACCAGCTCGAATCCGTCAATGCGGCGCTTCACCGGCCGCGGCAGCCACGGCGTGTTCGGCTCGGTGCGAATCACGAAGTTGAGCCAACGTTCGGTGGCCCATTCTTCCAGCGTGTCCGGGAACTTCACCCGGTCGCCGCCACCGTAGGAGCCGTCGGGATGGGGCACGGGAACGTAGTGCTGAACGATGATCTCCGACGTCGGGTTGAGCTTCTTGATTTTGCGAATAAACTCGATGGTCTGCCGCGTGTCGCCCTCGGGATCTTCCGGGTTGCCCACCACGAACGAGAACTCTGGCACGATGCCGAAGCGGCGGATGCGCGCGGCCAGCTCCAGCGTCTGCTCGCTGCGGAGCTGCTTCCCCATCTGACGCAGAACTTCGTCCGATCCCGATTCCGCCCCGAAGAAGATCATGGCAGCGCCGGCGGCCCACAGCTTCTGGAGTGTCGCGTCGGAATAGCGCAGCAGAATGTCGATTCGTCCTTCGCACCACCAGCGCAGCTTCAGCCCAGTGATGCGATCGCACAAATCGAGGGTGTGGTTCTCGCGCAGGAAGAAGTTGTTGTCGTAGAACTGGACCGCGTCGATCCCATATGTGCGTTGCAGATGGGTGAGCGTTTTCGCGGTGCGAATGGGCGATTCCATCTTCTGGCGCCCGTCGAAAAGCGGGACCACGCCGCAGAACCGGCAGCGGAAGGGACATCCGATGCTGGCTTGGTGTACGGCGGTCCGCGAACCCAGAAACGTGCGCGCAATGTACCGCTCGGAAGAAACAAGGCTGTGATAGGGCAGCTCCGGAAAGTCGTTCGGCGATCGCAGCGGACGCGGCGGGTTATGCACGTGCAACCCGAACGCGTCTTTGTACGAGAGGCTCTTCACCGCCGACAGGCTCATGCCGCCGCGGATGGCCTCGATTACTTCCAGGAGGGCCTCTTCGCCCTGGCCGCGCACCACCATATCCACGTAGCTCGCGTTCAGCGTCGCGTCCGTGTAAAGCGAGGGGAAGTATCCTCCCCAGACCACCGGAACGGCGGGGTGCCGGCGACGGAACTCACGGCAGAGCGAGACGGCCGAGGCCATCTGCGGTCCCGGCATCACCGAGACGGCCAGCAGCTCGACGCCGCGTTCTTCCTGGATGCGGTTCAGCGTGGCGCCTGGGTCCGGGTCCAGATTCCCGTCGACAATGACGTACTCTTCTCGGCCCTCCAGCATGGCGGCGAGCGACAGAACGGCCAGCGGAAAGCGCCGGTTCTGTGGCCGCGTGCTCCGGGGATGCAGCAGAACGATCACGCCCGATTGGCCTCCCCGACCAGAACCCAGAAGCGCGATGGCGGCCTTTTGTGCTGCAGCCACGCCTTCATTGGGCGCCCGTACCAGCGCCATCCGTACCAAGGCCTGTAGATGGTCCAGCGCAGGCCGAACCGCCGGGCAAGCTGGTCGAGCGTGACTTCATCCAGATACTCGATGCTTCGTTGCGCGTCCGAGGGAAACCCGAACCTTGTCTGGTAGCGCCGTTTCCGTTCCTCCACCATCCGCAGGCCGTGCTGTGGAAGCTTGTAGACAGGCGTGTCCATGATCACCACAGCCCCGGCGGGCTGCAGCACGCGCGTGACTTCCGTCAGCGTCCGCGCGTAGTCGGCCGAGTAGTGGAAGGAAGCGTTGAAGATGGCCAGGTCGGCGGAACCGGCGGCCAGCGGGATGTTGTCGAATTCAGCCTCGATCACCGGGAACGCCGTCCGCGCGGTGTAGTGGCGGGAAGCGCGCAAGCCGTCCCGAGCATCGGTGAAGATGTCGAAGGCAATGGGCGAATGTCCGAGGTTCGCCAGCCGCCACGACATCCAGCAGTTCCCCGCGCCCAGGTCGAGAATGCGCAGGGCAGGCCCGATCTTCCGCGCGAATTCAGGCAGGACGCGTTGTTGCAGGCAGCGCCAGCTCCGCGCCCGAATTTGCCATTGGCCGGAGAGGCCGCCGCTGAGATCGCGCCAGGGCAATTCGAAGTACCACGCGGCGTCGTCCGCGCCCCGGCCCTCGGCGGCGCGAACAGCGGAGTACTCGTCGAGAAACTGCCGGCGCGTCGCGGCTAACATGCGGGTCTCCGCCGGAACACGTACAAGCGGTGATCGCCCAGTGCCCGCAGCAGGGGACGATCTCCCAGCAGTGCATCCGCCTGCGCCGCCACGCGCACCGCCCGCGCTGGGAGATTCACGTACGACGGGGGCACGAACACGCCTACGCCCCTTGCTTGTACCAGTTCGAATGCGGGCTGGAATGCACGCCGGACTTCCCGCGCTGAAGGGTAGTACACCAGTAGCCCGAGCGACGATTCGACGCCACCACGCCGCAGTCGCCGCAAAGCGGAGCGCCCGCGCAGGTGCAGGCCGAAGCAGGCCATCTCCCAGGCGCATGTGCGATTCAGCAGACAGACCACCGCGTAACCTCGCGGCCGTATCAGGCGCGCCAGCGATGCGGCCACCGCGCCCACATCCGCGATACAGTTGAGCGCGCCGAAGTCGGAGAGCACGCCGTCGTAGGTGGCGTGGATGCGATCCAGTTCTTCCACCGCAAGCTGCGTCGCCGCCACGCCGCGCGCGGACGCCAGCTTCACCATTTCGCCGGAAGCGTCAATCGCGCTCACGTGGATGCCATGGCGGCCCAGGTGCACGGCATCCTCGCCCGTCCCGCACCCGACATCGAGAATCTCGTCTCCGGGTTGAAACAACCCCTCGATCACTTGCCAGACGGTCTCGCGCTGCGCCCGGCCCGCGTCGGATTTCGTCCACCGCGCATCGTAGCCTCCAGCGATGCAATCGAAGGGGGCCGGCGTGGTCATGCCTCCACCTCGTAGGCCGTGGCGGCCAGACCAAAGCGGGCTGCCTCGATGCGCGTGAGATCGGCAACGGGCGCAGTCTCGGCCTTGAGCAACTCGTCGGCAAACTGGTAGAAACGGCGCGAATGCCGCTCGCGCACGGCGATATCGCGGTCGGTGGAGTCATGCCACGCGCCGATGTGCACCAGCTTCGGCAGAACCTCGTCGTAGTAAGGCGTCCCCTGAATCGGATACGACACGGTGGTCAGGCAAACTTCCGGGCGGCATTTCTTCACATGCGCGATGGTCGCCTCCACGTCCTCCATCTGCTCGCCTTTGTAGCCCCACATGATGAACATCCCGGTTTCGATGCCAACTGACTGGCAGAGCCCCACTGCGTGCTGCACCTGCTCCACGGTCACGCCGCGTTCCATGGTGTCGAGAATGCGTTGCGAACCGCTTTCCGAACCGATCCACACGCGCAGGCAACCCAGTTCCGCCAGCGTGGCCGCCACCCGTTCGTTCATCCGGTCGGCGCGAGTGATGCACTCGAAAGGGACCTTCAGCCCGCGGCGCGCCATCTCGCCAGCGTAGGCGAAGAGCCAGCCTTGATGAATGGTGAAGACGTCGTCAGCCATCCACAGCATGTCGGGCCGGTATCGGCTGAGTAGGTGCTCCACCTCATCCACTACTGCGACGGCCGACCGGCGGCGATGCGTCTTGCCGTACACCGAGTGGCTGCACCAGCGGCAATGGTACGGGCATCCCCGCGCGGTGATCACCGACAGCGACCCTCGGCCGTGGTGCTCGCGCCATGTCCGCACGTAGCGCCGGATATCGATGCGGTCGCGGTCCGGCCAGGGCTGCGCGTCGAGATCCCCGATGAGCGGCGCGGCCTCGGTGTTGACGAGAGAGCCATCCGGCGCACGATATATAAGCGACGGCAGGTCTTCCGAGAGCGCGCCGCCCGCGTTGCGCCGCGTAAGCAGAGCGGCCATGGCCAGTTCGCCTTCTCCGCGTACAATCGCGTCGGCTCCCGCGTCAAGATACTCCACAGCGTAATTCGACGGTTCCGGCCCGCCCAGCACCACAAACCATCCGCGCTCTTTCGCGTGCTGCGCGATGCGTACTACTTCGCCTCTGGTGAGCAGGTTGGCGTAAATGCCCAGCACGGACGGCCGCTCGGCGTCGAGCAGGCGGAGCAACTCCGCGCGCGAGCCGAAGGTCGAATCGTAGATCTCCACATCGAAACCCGATCGCCGCAGGTGCGAAGACAGGTAGAGAATGCCCAGCGGCGGATACGGCTTCATGATCCGCTGCTCTTTCGGATCCTCCGCGAGAAAATAGCCGTGCGTGAGCAAAAGGTCCATCGATCATGCGGCTCCGGCGCGAGCGAGAATCGGCAGAGGTGAAGCCTGGTTGCGGCTGGCGGGCTCCAGTTGCGCCACCAGCTTCCACGACGCGGAAGCGCTGGCCTCGTCGTTCCTTACCTCCAGATGCAGAGCGTCGGCGAGGGCCCGATAAAACTGTGCCGTATAGGTTCCCTGGAACATGATGTCGAGGTCGCCCGAGTCTTTCCAGTTAGTCTTCCCGGTGCTCTGCGTGCGCACCATCTCGTACAGGCGGGTGTTGGGCAGCGGATACGACACGGAGATTCCCACATCATCCGGCCTCGCCGCGCGCACCATGGCGATGGTCTGCCGGATGTCCTCCCACGTCTCGCCCGGATAACCGAATTGCAGGAACAGGCAGGCGCGAATGCCGTGCGCGCGCAGGTTTTCGCGGGCCGCGCTGATCTCCTCCACGGAGATGTCCTTGTCCATAGCGTCGAGAACCCGCTGCGATCCGGATTCGGCGCCCATCCACACTTCGGCACAACCCGCTCGCCGCAGATCGCGAACCGTGTCCCGGGTCATCAGATCGCAGCGCGATTGCATCTTGAACGGCAACTGCGCGTCGAGCTGCTCCACGGCGTTGGCGAAATCCGCGGTCCACTGCCGGGAGAGAGCGAAGATGTCGTCGGCAAACCAGATCAGGCCGGGATCGTAGTCGCGCTTCACGCGCAACATTCCCCGCGCCACGTCCGCCGGAGGATGGAAACGGTACGTTCCGCCGTAAATCGGCTTCGCGCACCAGTTACACCGGAACGGGCAGCCGCGGCTCGATACCAGGTTCAGCGAGAAATAACCGTGCGCGCGCACCCAGGCGTCCCGGTACCCGGAAATGTCCACAAGATCCCACGCCGGAGCGGGGATCTCGGCGAGGTCCGGCACGGGACGTCGTGGCGCACCGCGCCGAACCGTGCCATCCTCGTCTCTCCACCAAAGCCCGGCCAGACCGCGAGCATCGCCAGCACCGGCGTTGCACAGTTCAAGCAGCGTCTCTTCCAATTCTCCGGCAATCACGTAATCGAATCCATGCGCCAGGTATTCCGCTGCGCGATCAGCCGAATCGGAGCCGTTCACCACGATGGGAATGCCGGCGGAGCGGGCCGCGTCCGCGTAACCGAACGCCACTTCCCGGCTCCGCACCAGGCACATCTTTGTCAGGAAGTTGAAGTTGTCCTCGGCCACCACGATCATTCCCGGACGGTGCCGCTCCACCGCCTCGGCGAAGCCCTCCTCCGGCGCGCGGAACGTCGAATCGAACACCGCCACCGAGTACCCGCGCTGGCGCAGCAGCGACGCGGCGATCAGCGTTTGCAGCGGCGGGTACGGCTGCATTTTCTTCACCTGCTTGGGATCGAAGAACAGGTGGTTCGAGTGTGTCAGAAGAACGTCGGCCATCTTGTTTCAGCAGGTCGCCGGTTCGGAAGAAAGCAGCGACGCGTCCACCTTCGGTTTGGGCATCGCCGGGAACATCTTCTTCGCGGCGTCATTCAGCGCAATCTCGAAAGGCCAGCCGTAATGATCGTGATCCAGCCGCCAGCGCGACGTGATTCGCACTGCGGTGCCCACCGCGCGCGCCACCGGATGCGGCTCGTATCCGGAGATAGCCACACGCGAAAAGGCCAGCCGCAAATACTCGCGCATGGTTTGCAAGCGCGCATGCTTGCGCCCGCGCAGCCAGGGAAGCTCGGTGTAGCGCGGGAAGAAATCCGTCCAGCCCTCCAGCGTGTTGGGCACTTCAATCCCCAACGCAAAGGCATTCTCCATTACCGGCGAACCCGGATACGGCGTGAAGATGTTGGTCCAGAACTCCGCGCCGGGGTAGCGGCGGCAGACGTCCATGATCAGGCGAATGGACTGGCGGATGTCATCCCCGGTCTCTCCCGGGAATCCGAAGATCATGTTGAACGACGGCCGAATGCCCGCCGCGGTGAGCCGGCAGGCCGCGTCGTAAATGGTGTCCAGCGTCTGAAACGTCTTGTGCATCAGCTTCATCACGCGTGGCGAGCCGGAATCGGCGCCCTGCGAAACCTGCGACAGCCCGGCCCGTCGCAGCAGCTTAAGCTCGTCGACGCTGAGGCGGGTTACCAGGTTGGTGGTCGCTTGGATGCTCCAGTCGAATTGAACGCCGCTGCGCACCAGCCCCTCGGCGATGCCTAGCGCGCGCTCGCGATCCACCAGGAAATTGTCGTCCACCACCCACAGCAGGCTCAGCCGGTAGCGCCTCACCAGGTCCGTGGTTTCCTCCACCACCTGCTCCGGATCGAGCGCGTTCCACTTGCGGCCGTACAGTCCCTGGTTGGTGCAGTAGGCGCATTCATAGGGACAGGCGAGACTCGACGTGTACATGGCCCAGCGGCGCCCGGCCACGCGCTCGTAGGCATCGAAATCGGCGAGATGATACGCCTTGGGGGGAAGCTCGCGAATGGGCCGAAGCTCGCGGGGCCGGTTGAAACACAGCCGCCCGTCCTCCTTGTAGCCCACGCCGGCGATTCCTCGCATGTCCGCGCCATCCTCAATTCGGCGGACCACCTCGAGCAGCGCATCCTCTCCCTGCCCCTTCACCACAATGTCCACATACTCGGCGGCGAGCGTTTGATGCGGCAGCAGCGAAGGGTGCCAGCCGCCCAGGATGACCGGCTTGTCCGGATACCGCCGCTTCGCGGCGCGCGCCATCTGCACGGTCTCGCGAATCATAGGGCCTGTCACTAGGGACACCGCAAGGCACAGCGCGTCGGCAAGCTCTTCGAGCACCCGTTCGTGGAAGCTCGGGGTAATCGTGGAATCGATGATCCGAACGTCGTATCCGGCGCGCAGCAACGGAGTGGCCACAGCCAGAATCCCCAGCGGCGCCGTAGCCTCGCGGCTCGAAAACGCCGGAAAGAAGAAGACCACTTTCCTGTTTGTCGCTCGATTCATGTCGCCTTTGCGTCTGAAGTTACAGCCGCTGAAAAAAGCCAGGCTGTAGGGCATCGCCGGTTGGGACTGGCTTCAGCCTGCGCCTATTATTCATCAGCCAGTTTGAGTATAGACTCGAAGCGGTCTGGAACAAATACGGCTACTTAGTCGCCGAGTTACTCGCGGAACGGCTACTAACTATCTACCGTGCAAGCACTTATGGTCGTCGCAAGCGAGGCAAAACGGCCTTTGCAGGCTTGTAAAAGGTTTGTATATTGTGCCCGAGCGCCATCCCGAACACCTTTCGCAACAAGCGTTTACACGCTTCTTACAGGGCGTTTGCGACTGCCCTGCGCTGCGCCCGCTATCATCGAGTGGACTTAGGAGCGGCCGCTTGCTGACGCGCACGCTCCGTTTCCGAGCCAATGCCCACCGCCGCCGTCGCGCCTGAGCCAGTAACGTTGGTCCCAGTCACCAACGACCCGCTATTAACCCGCACGCCGCTCGAATATGAGGGGTTGTTCTACCCTTACGAATTCCCCGTCCGCATTCGCTCGAATTCTCCAGTTACCATCCGTGCAGCCGAGGTGAGCTGGGGCACATACAAGAAGCGATTCGACACCTCGCCGCTGGATGTTCGCCTGTTGATCTCCGAGAGCTCCAGCCCCGGACGCCTGGAGCCGCCGGTATTCCGGTCGCAAGGGCATCTGCTCAGCGTCGTGGGCGACTCGGAGAACTTCGCCTGCCTCGACCTCAACGCCGGTTTCAGCTTCGGATGGGTGACAAAGAACACCGCGGCCAACACCGAGTATTTCCGCCAATGTTTTCTCGATGTGATGATCTACCCTCTCATCGAGATCCGCCACCTGGTCACGGTTCATGCGGCGTGCGTGATCCATCGGGGGAAAGGAGTTCTACTCGCCGGCGACTCCGGTGCCGGGAAATCCTCTCTGGCTTACGCGTGCGCGCGGCGCGGGTGGACATACGTGTCCGACGACGCCAGCGCGTTTGTACGCACGGCGAAGAAGCCCATGATTATCGGTCATCCCCAGAAGTTCAGGTTTCGCGAGCCCGTCGGCGAACTGTTCCCGGAATTCCTCGGTTTGAAAAGCTCCATCCGGGCCTACGGCAAACCCACCATCGAAATCCGGACCAGCTCGCTGGAGAACTTTCGAACTGCGGATCAGAGCGCCGTCGAAGCGATCGTCTTCCTCAATCGTGGCGATCACGAGTTTGGCCCGCCGGTATTGCGGCACGTGCCGCCCGAGGAGGTCTGGAAGCGGTTGAGCTTCTCGGTGTGGTCCGTGCAAATGCCGGAATACCGCGAGCGGCTGGCTGCCGTGGAGGGTTTGCTGAAGATACCGGCTTACGAGATGCGCTACGGCGATCTGGATGCCGCCATCGATCTTTTGGAGAGGCTCGCGGGTGTCGGCCCTCATGAAGCCATCGCTTGATTTCGCGTGCGTGCCCAACTCCGTTCTCGCGGTGGTGGAAGCTCTGCGCTTCAACGGGAGGACGCCAGAACGGCTGCGCACCATCCGCGATGAGGAATGGCCGGAGCTGCTGACCTGGTGCGACCGTTGCCAGGTTACCCTCCTGCTGCACGCGCTATGCGCGGACGAGTTGCCCGAGGCCGTGCAGAAGCGCATCTCCGTCAACCACGATCGCTACGCGGCACGGTTCGCGCGACTGGAGAGCGAGATCGCGGAAATCGTGGATGCTCTGGACCGCCGCCGCATCGAGTTTGTCCTGCTGAAAGGGATCACGCACGCGCCGGCGCTCACGCCACACCCGCTTCTGCGGACTCAGGGCGATATCGATCTTTGGTTTGCACGTGACGCCGTTCTGAAAGCGCGCAAGGCGCTGGCTGACCTTGGATACGCGCCGCGCCGCCACCACCGCTCCGGGGGAGATCGGCGTCATCTGACGCCCATGGCCCGGCCCAGCGGCTGGAAATGGCGTGGTGACATGTTCGATCCCGAGATGCCCATCCACGTGGAAGCTCACTACCGGTTGTGGAGCGACGACGCGGAGTACATCACTATGCCCGGTCAGGCCGATTTCTGGAACCGTCGCACGGTCCGCGATTTTGGCGGCCGGTCAGTTCCCGTTCTTTGCCCGCCCGACCTTCTCGGTTTTGCCGCTTTGCATTTTCTGCTCCACCTGCTGCATGGCGATCTCCCGCTTCAACGGGCGTGGGAGATCGCCCATTTTCTTCACGAAAGCGCCTGCAACGGAGCATTCTGGAGTCGCTGGCGTCAACTGCACTCGCCCGCGCTGCGCAGGCTCGAAGCGCTGGTTTTTGCGATCGTGCAGATCTGGTTCCGCTGCGACGTGAACGACTGCGTGCGTCGGGAATCCCACTCTATGTCGGATGACGTGCGCTTGTGGCTGGATCACTTCGCGCTTTCGCCGTTGAAGCAGCGGGGCGATCCGAACAAAGACGAGCTGTGGCTGCACCTTGCTCTCATCCCCTCTGTGGCAGGCCGGGCCCGCGTTCTGCTCCGGCGGCTATTTCCATTTGTCCTTGCGCGCAAGGGCGGCTTGTCCAGGTCACGACTGGCGCACCATGGCCGTACGCTTACACCGACGGTATTGGGCGGCCTCCACTGGCTGTGGCTGAAGCGGCAAGTGAGTCGGGTACCTCTTCCGGCTCCTTCGCAGCAGTGCGAATCACGGGAATAACTTCGCGCCGCCAACGGTCCACGTTCCAGTAGCGCTCCCATTCCGCGCGCGCGCTTTGAATGACTCGCGCAAGTTCCCATGGCGAGTTGAGCATCACCGTTCTTAACCTCGCGGCAAGGCCGGCGGGCGTGGCATCGGCGGCGAGAAAGCCAGTGACGTTGTCTCGCACCGCTTCGGGAATCCCTCCGCTGGGCAGCGCCACCACCGGGACACCGGCCGAGAATGCTTCCAGAACAACACGTGGCAAGCCGGGTTCCGCTATCGACGGCACAGCGAGCAGGTCGAGACCGCCGAGTAGCGCACCCACATCCTCAATCCACCCCGTGAATCGCACGTCCAGCCGGGCAGACCGCCTCCGTACTTCTGTCTCGTAGTCGTTTGATGAGAACAGAGAAGCGCCGGCCACCGTCACCGTGATTTGATATCCTTCGGCAGCCATCAGGCGGACTGCCTCCAGCAGAACCAGGTGAGCCTTCTCCGGCGAGATTCGTCCCACGATGCCGATCCGCCATGGTCCTTCCGGCGGGTACTGCCTTGCACGGAAGCCGGCATCGGGCACGCCATTCCGTATGACCATCGGCATGCGCGGACACGAGACGCCAGTCGCGTTCGCACCGATCCCGATGAAAACGCGGCTGCCGCCGCATGTCCTGTGACGGGCGGCGAGAGGTGTGGCCACGTGTTCGCAGCATGCGATCACGGTGGAAGAACATCGCCGGAGAGCGGACCGGACCATGACAATGTCGGAACGGCGCTGGAGATGGTTGTGCGCGTGAAAAATCACCGGGCAGCGCCCGCGCGCGGCCAGAGCCGCGCCGGGCAAAACCCGCGGGCCATTCACGTAAACTACGTCAATTCCGTATCGGCGGATGATTCGCCGAAGCGTCACGCGTTGCCGGAACAAGTCGGAGCAGAACCGCAGCGCGTCGAAAGCACTCTTCTTCCCCGCTGTGTAGGACCCACATGTGATCGCCGCAGTGGCGAATCCGGCAGCCTGAACCGAACGAAGCAGCGTCCCGTCGGCCGGTGCAGCCACCACCACAACGTCACCGTCCGGCCAGCCGGAAATCAGATCGAGCAGGCACTTCTGCGCGCCACCGGTCTCGCCGAACTGATCCACCATCAGGACATTCATGCGCTCTGTTCCCGCGCCTTCAATACCGCCATAGCGATGACAAAGAAAAAAACGGGCAAAAGGCGCCAATACGTCAGCAGGTCGGCGGCGCCCATCTGCACTATCTGGCCAACCCAGAACGAGAACGCCCACAGGCCGTAAAAGGCGGCGGCTGGATTGGCGGAACTTGCGGCCCGGTACGTCGTCCGCAGGATGGCCACGTGCAGCGCGCACAAGGCGGCCAGACCCGCGATACCGGTTTCGATGAATGCGCTCAGGTAGGTGTTGTCGGCAATGACGGGCTGGCCCAGTACGTCGGAATACGGCAGTGTCTTGTAACCCACGCCGGCCAGCGCGCGAACCGGATGTTCCATGGTGAACGAGGCGATCATCTGCCAGCTCGAGACCCTGCCGGAGAGCGCCGCGTTGCTGGCGGAGAATGCCAGTTCGAGCGTTTTCGCCGCGTGCTGCCACCACGACTGCGCCAGCCCCGGCGCGAGCGATGACACCGCCACCGCCACCGCCGCCAGTGTGGCCAGCAGCGCCACGGCCGTGCGCAACCACTTCACCTGCCGGCGCCGCACGCACAGCATCGCCCCGATCGAAACAGCCAGGCTGAGCACGCTCGCGCGCGAATACGAGAATACCATCGCCGTCGCCAAAGGGGCCGCGCCGGCGGCGGCCAGCCAGCGGTTCAGCCCGCGGCGGCCCGGCGCCAGCATCGCCGCTGCCACCATCACCAGAAAGAACGCACACATGTTTCCCAGCGCGCCGGCATCGTAGAACAGTCCCTGGGCGCGCCGGAGCACGCGGTCCGTTAGCCATATGAACTGCTGGCTGTAGCCCGAAGGCGCCGGGAGCTGGTAGAAGAAGTCGACGCAGGCGAAAAGTGCCGATAGCACGCCACCGGCGAACAGCAGCTTCGCCGGACCCAGTTCGCTCGCCGCGAGCGTCTGCCCCGGCCCCGACACGACGTACACGAAAACAAAGGGTCCCAATGCGAACAGGAGCACACGAACGGCGCTCCCCACCGCGACCTCGACGCCGGAGTACATCAGCGCCATCGGCACGGACGCCAGCATCAGCGCCGTCAGAACGGCGGCGGAAGTGGTGATGGGCGATTTCCCGGACGTCCAACGATGCGCGAACAGGAACGCAACGTACACGCCGAAGGCCGCCAGCAGCAGGGCCGGATGCGCCCCGGAATTGCCGACGGAAGCCGGAACAGGAGGAAGAAGCAGGACGGCGCCCAGGAACAACCCCATCCAGGCAACTGAGCTGGAAACCATCCATGCCAGGATGGGCAACGCGCCCAGCAGCCCCAGGGCGCACAGGCGCGGCGACGGCGGCAGAACGGCGATGGCCGCCGCCGTCAGAGCGATCGCGATTGCCGCGTTCCGCTCAGCGGGATGATACAGAACGCTCTTCATGCAAAGCGGTGGGGGCGCGCACCACGGCGGGCCTTTGCCTGGGTGTGCCGGCCACGAAACTCAGCCAGGACAGGGCGATGCAGAATGCCAGAAGTACCGCGACAATCGTGTTCAACAGCACTTTGGGCGACGATGGCTGGCTTGGCTCCACGCCCGGGTCGATCACCCGCAAATGCTCGCTGCGCAGTCCGTTGACCGCGCTGAAATCGCGCACTCGGCTGAGCGCGGCTTCGTACGCCTTGCGGGCGGAGTCGAACTCGCCGCTGGCCACGGCATGGCGCTCGGTCAACTCGGCCAGCAGCTTGCGTTTCGCCGCGACTTCCTCCGCCAGTTCGCTCTCGCGCCTGGCGTATTCGCTGGCCCGGGCGCCGGCGGCGTTCGTCAGGACCGTGCTGGATTGGCGGTCCTGCGCGTCGCCGTCGCGGGCCCGTATCCGCCATTCCGCCGCTTCGGCTTCCGCCTGCACGCGCAGACGGCTGACCTCCGACTGCAGCCCGATGGCCGCACTCACCTCGCCCTGCACTGTTTCCGGCGTTCCTTGCAGCGCGGCCAGCTCCCACTCCGCACGCGCCTTCTCGAACCGGACTCGCGCGTGATCGAACTCCTCCGTCACATTCGCGAGCGTGTCCTGATCGGCAGCCTGCGCTTCTGCGCGGCTGGCCTTGATACTCTGCTCCGTGATGTACCGCACCAGCGCCAGCGCGTCCTGCGGATTGGGCAGCGTTGCGCTCACCTCCAGAACCCGCGTATCGCGCTGCATCCCGACCTTCAGCACGCGTTTTCGGAGCGCCAGGATCCCGGCCGTTCCGGCGTCCAGATGGAATCGCTGCGCGGCCTGTTGGAAAAGCGTGTCGTTATTGAAGAACCGCTCGAAGGTTCGCAGCGACTCGAGGTATGTCGGATTCACCACCATCGCCGCCCGCGGGTCATTCGTTCCCGGCGGATCGATAATCACCGTCGCCGTCGCGGTGTAGCGGCGCGGCAGGAACTCGCTGACAGCGAAAGCGAGGAGCCCGGCGGCGGCCACTGCGGTGACCACAAAACGCCACCGCCCCAAAACATATGCAGTGCGCTCGCGAACCGTTCGATCTTCGGTGATCGGCATGATGCTCTGCTTCCGATCATCCACCGGGATGACCGGTGCACTTGTGCGAGGGATGTAAAGGATCGGTCAATTCCACGCTGATGATTTGCCAGCCCTTTACACCTGACGGGATTTCGGGGGACACTCCTTCTGGAGACAGGTTGAGTCGATCCGCACATCTGAGCAGAGTGTCCCCGAAATCCCGCCTGCCCCGGCCGCATTCCCTCACCTTCCCGGCCATCCAGGCGTACTGCCGGCACGCCGCCTTCTATTTGGCCTGGGCCTCCGCGGTCTCCATTCTCTTTTCCATCGCGGTCTCGCAGATCCTGCTGGGGATGGGCATCGTCGCCCTGCTCGTCTCTGGCGAGAGGCTCCGCTTTCCTCCCGTCAAACTCCCTCTCGTGCTCTTTTTCGTCGCCACCGTCGTGGCCGTGCTTGCCTCCGCCGACCCCCGGCATGGACTTCCGCAAATTCGCAAGTTCTACGTTTTCCTGATCGTCGTTCTGGTCTTCAACACATTCCGGACAGTTCGACAGATTCGCACACTGGTGCTGGGCTGGACTGCCGTGGCCAGCGTTTCGGGACTCCTCGGCCTGTTGCAATTCGTTCGGCTCGTGATCCGCGCCGACGCGGCGCAACTAAAAGACTACGGATATTTCCTCTACAACCGAATTACCGGTTTCTCCAGCCATTGGATGACCTTTGGCGGCGAGGAAATGATCGTGCTTCTGGCCCTGCTCGCGCTCCTTTTCTTCTCAATCGTGCGGAAAGGGAAGTTATTCGGCCTGATGTGCGTTCCTATTCTGATGGCCTCGCTGGTGCTGGGGCTCACCCGCAGTGTCTTCCTGCTGGGCGTGCCGCTGGGCGCCGCTTACCTGGTGTGGCACTGGAAGCGATGGTTGTTTCTGATCGTCCCCCCGGTTGCCATCGTGGCGTTCCTGCTCGCTCCCATGCAAGTGCGCGAGCGGGCGGCTTCGGTGCTCGCACCGCACCAGGGCATGGACTCGAACACGCAGCGGGTCATCAGCCTTCGCACCGGCTGGGCAATGATCAAGGCGCACCCCTGGCTCGGTTTAGGGCCGGAGCAAATCGCCCCGCGCTTCAACGACTATGTTCCGCCGGACGTCCCGCGACCGCTGCCGTTCGGGTGGTACGGCCACTTACATAACATTTATCTTCAGTACGCGGCAGAACGCGGCATTCCCTGCATGCTCATGATGATGTGGTTCATCGCGAAGGTGCTCTACGACTGCCTGCGATCGAATCGTCGGATTACCGGCGACGCCCGTTTCGTGTTCCAAGGGGCCGTCGCCATTACGATCGCGATTCTCGCGGAAGGTTTCTTCGAGTACAATCTGGGTGACAGCGAGATCCTGACCATGTTCCTGACCATGGTGGCCTGCGTATATGTGGCTCTGACGCGCGGCGTCAGCCACGTTCCCGGCAATAGCGAAAAGCGAACAACAGGGTTGGCGCCGCGGACGGACCAGAACATGTGCGAGCATTGTCTCCCGGCAGGATGAATTACTCCCGGAATCAGGAGAATGATCAGGGTGGGCTTATGTGAAATCGCATTGGTTCGCTCCGGCGGCTATAACGACGGCGAGCGGCGCAGTTTCGTGGCATACCCGGTCACCACCTCCGCCGGTTCGCAGGGAAAACACCAACTGGCAAAGCCGGGTTGAGGGGCGCTCTGTCAACGCTCAAGCCGGCCAGCTTGCGATTTGAGGTTGCCATGGGGGCGGCTGGGTGGGGCTGTATGTTGTTGTGGGGGTTGAGGAGATTGTTGGGAACGGTGAGGTGCCGGTCCGCCAGCTCGATTTGCATGCAGAGGTTCATGACGGGGAGAACTTCGCGGTAGACGGCAAGCATGGACTCGACGAGGTCGAGTCCCGTGGCGCTGCGGACTTCGGCTTCGCTTATGCGGTAGAAGAGCTGGAACCCTGCCCACGCATTCTTCGCTGCGTTCTCGAGAGCGCGGCGAAGCTTGAGCGGGCCGGGATAGCTGGCCGCAGAGAATGGCTCCCGCGTTTGTTCCCAGCAACCGGCGTGGACGAGGAAGCCTTCCTCGGAGACAAGCCGCTCCAGTTCGCGCGCGAGAGTGCGTTTGGGCTTCAGGCCGGCGAGCAATCGGTGCCAATCCCAATCCTCGCGTAACTGGAAATGACGAGACTCGCGCGGTGCTTTTTCGTAGCCGCGTTCGATTTGCAAGCCGAACTCGGCGGTCCGCTCAGCGGTATTCACCTGGAGGAAGAGTTTCGAGCAGCCGAAGCTCACGTCCGACGAAACGGGTTTGGCCTGGCGATTGGCGCGGGGCAGGTAGCCGATCCACTGCCAGTAGACGCCGCGGCCCCAGCGCTCGGTAACGAAGGGCTGGCCGTAGCGCGCTTCGAGCGCCAGTTTCAGGATGCGCGTGATGCGTTCGTGATCGGTAAGGTTGCCAACGTGAATGCCGCGCTGGAAATCGAGGAACTCGGGCCGAAAGGCACAGGGTACGCCGAGATCCGAGAGAACGGCCGGCCGGCTGGCATCGCTGGTGGTCACGAGGGGTCTCCTTCACAATACACTGACCGCTCTCTTACGCTCGCGGCTCGGCCGACTTTTTGGATTGCGATGGGGTTCGGCGGTGATAGGATGCAGGCTATGCTGACCGGAATACTGATTCTTGCCTGTTGGGTTTTCCTCGGGGCGTATTGGAACAAACCGCGGCTGGAGGGGAGATACTGGAGCGTCAGATGCGACTCAGCGACGAGTACTGGCGCGCGCTCGAACATTGGAAATCAAACCGGCCAGTGGCGACGGGTCGCACGGAGGCACGCCTGAGGCGCGAGGAAGTTCATGCGCGCCAGTGAGGTTGCCTCCATCCCCGCCCATGCGGAGCAGAGAGCTCCGCGCGGACTGCGAGTCCGCACCACATTGGATTGGTCATACCTGCGTCGGTTCCAGCCTGGGCACCAGGAAGTGCAGAATCGCCAGAGCCAACAGATACATGAACCCAAGGACGAAGAACACCGGCCCGTAGGCGCTGTGCGAGAACCGGAGCCAGTATCCGACGGCCGGGGCCACCAGCATGCCGCCCAGCGCGCCACCCATTGAGCCCAGCCCCACCACCGATCCCACCGCCGCGCGAGGGAAGACGTCGGAAGCCACCGTGAACAGGTTCGCCGACCAGCCCTGGTGTGCCGCCGTTGCCAGGCTGAGCAGCGCCACGGCCACCCAAAGGCGACCGTTCGCGAACTGCACGAGCACCACCGGCAGCACCGCCAGCGCGCACAACAGCATGGCCGTTTTTCGCGCCGGAGTCACCGCCCAGCCGCGCTTCAGCAGCACGCCCGAAAGCCAGCCGCCGAAAACGGAACCGACGCTGGATGACGCATAGATGATCACCACGGGTGGGCCGAGGTGACCGATATCCAGATGGAATTCCTTGTTGAGATACCCGGGCACCCAGTACAGGTAAAACCACCATACCGGGTCGGTCAGGAACTTGCCGATGAGGAATCCCCAGGTCTGGCGCTTCACGAGCAGGTGCGCGTAGTGAATTGTCCCCACGGGCGCCACTTCACGGTCCGACTCGATGAGCGCCAGCTCGGCTTGCTTGAGCCGGCTGTGCTCGCCGGGCTGACGGTACACCAGAAGCCACAATGCGATCCATACGGCATCCAGACAGGCGGTAACAACGAAGGTCCAGCGCCAGCCGAAGTGCCAGGCGACGAAGGGAGCGATGGTGGCGCCGGCCATGGTGCCGATGTTGGTTCCGCTGTTGAAAATGCCGGTGGCCAGGGCGCGCTCGCGGCGGGGGAACCAGTCGGCCACGGCCTTGACGGCGGCGGGGAAGTTGGCGGCCTCGCCGAGTCCCAGCCCGAAGCGGGCCAGGCCGAATTGCAGGGCGTTGCGCGCCAGAGCGTGCGACATGGAGGCCAGGCCCCAAACGGTGGCGGCCAGTGCGTAGCCGGTGCGCGTGCCCAGCCAGTCGATGACGCGGCCGGAAATGGGCGTCATGATCGCGTAGGCCACCATGAATCCGAACACCACCCAGCCGTAGTCGGATTCGCTCCAGCCGAGATCTTTCGCGATGGCCGGCTTTAGAAAGCCGAGCACCTGGCGGTCGATGTAACAGACGGTGGTGGCGAAAAACAGCAATCCGCAGATGTACCAGCGCAGGTGGCTGACGGTGTGCTTCGGCATGGCAGTGGCTCGTTCCAGAATACTCCCATCAACACCCGCACGCGGGCGGACTATACTCGTGTCAGGCGGACTCCAATGAGCGTTTTCCTTGGTTGCGGATCGGAGGCTGCGGACCTCGACCTCCGGCAGACGTTCTTTCAGGCCCTGGATGCGCTGGGCGAGCGGCGGCGAGTGCTGGTGCTGCCGCCGGACTTCACGCGCTTCCACTCGCGCGCCGGCGAGCTGACCGAACTCGCCTGGCAATACTACGGCGAGCGCCTGAGGGACATCCTTCCCGCGCTGGGCACGCACTCGGCGATGCCCGCTGCGGCGCGCGAGAAGATGTTCGGGGCCACGCCGCCCGGCCTGTTTCGCGTACACGACTGGCGATCGGGCGTGGTGACTCTGGGCGAGGTGCCCGCCGAATTCATCGAAGAACAATCGGAGGGCCGGCTCCACTATTCGTGGCCCGCGCAGGTGAACCGGTTGCTGGTGGAGGGAGGCTTCGACCTGATTCTCTCCATCGGCCAGGTGGTTCCGCACGAAGTGGCCGGCATGGCGAACTACAACAAGAATGTGTTCGTTGGCACGGGCGGGCCGCTGGGCATCCACCGCAGCCATTTCCTGGGAGCGGTGTATGGGATGGAGCGCATCATGGGGCGCGCGGACAATCCGGTGCGGCGCGTGCTGAACTACGCCGCGGACCACTTTGCCCGGCAGCTTCCCATCGTATACGCGCTGACGGTGGTGGGCCGGGAGGAGAGCGGCCGGCTGGCCACGCGCGGCTTGTTCGTGGGCGACGACGTGCAGTGTTTCGAGCAGGCCGCGGCGCTCAGCGTGCGGGTGAACATCGAGACAATGGACCGGCCCATTCGCAAGGCCGTGGTGTTCCTCGATCCCGACGAGTTCCACAGCACGTGGCTCGGTAACAAGGCCATCTATCGAACGCGCATGGCGTTGGCCGACGGCGCCGAGTTGGTGGTGCTGGCGCCGGGCGTGCGGGAGTTCGGCGAAGACGCCGCCATCGACGCGCTGATTCGGAAATATGGCTATCGCGGGACGCCGGCTACGCTGGATGCCGTCGCCGCCGATCGCGAGTTGGCCGCCTGCTTGGGCGCGGCGGCGCACCTGATCCACGGATCGTCCGAAGGCCGCTTCACGGTGACGTACTCGCCCGGCGGGCTGTCGAAGGAGGAAGTGGAGGGCGTCGGCTTTCGCTGGGCGCCGCCGGGCGAGACGATGGCGCGCTATGACCCCGCGAAGCTCGCCGACGGATACAACACGGTGGACGGCGAAGAGGTGTTCTTCATCTCCAATCCCGGGCTGGGCCTGTGGGCGTGCCGGGACCGGCTGGGGTAGGGTGGGGCGATAAGCGCGATCTGGGCCAGTGAGCTGCAGCCGCAGCACGCCACATTGGCCCTGTATCACCGGTGGATAATGCTTGTGACATTGTGTTTACCGAAGCGGAACTCAAGAAAGCCGTTGTCCATCTTGCCTTTGATGTCCAACACTTTCGTTGTTACATTGAACTTCTAAAGAACGTGAAGCTGATGCAAGTCTGCCCAGCAGCGTGGCAAGCAGTCATTTACTCCCTGCTTTTGCATCTGCGCTTGCTGCTCGACTTCTTCTACGGACCGCCCAAAAAGGATGATTGCTGGGTTGAGCACTTTAGGGTACTGCCGGGGTTTAGCGCGGTCTTCCCATCGAAGATACTGTCACCAGATCCAGATGAGGCACGCCAGGTTCAGCGTCAATCTTCACAAGCGGCTTGCACATCTGACTGCGACCCGCTGGGAACAGCGTGCCCCCTCAATGGATTACTACGAAGAGTACTTCGACGGGGTCAACAAGCTGATCGACACATTCGAAGCAGCACTGCCTGACGACACAAGGCGGCTTTTCGTAGAGGCGATGGATCATTGGAGGAAGATGCACCCGGCCACGATCTGATCTGTCTGTGTCCCGGACCTTTGGCCGGCAGGACTGATATTTGAGTCGATCCGCATACCAAATGAGAGCGTCCCCGACCTGCCCCATTTCGTGTTACATTTTGGCGTGGCACAAGACACGAAATCGCGGGACGGCCGCATTGAGGAAGGCGCGAAAAGGCGGGAGAAAGCCAGCCGCGCCGGTCAGAAAGAGCTAAAGGCGGGAGAGCGCAAGTTCGATCCCGTGGAAGTGGTGCTGGAGAGCGGCGCCGGCCGCCTGGCACGGCTGTTGCCCATCAAGTACGCGCGCATGGCGGTCTCGCCGTTCGCGTTTTTCCGGGGCGCGGTGGCGGTGATGGCGGCCGATCTGGCGCGCCTGCCGCATTCCGGCATCGCAGTGCAGCTCTGCGGCGACGCGCACGTGCAGAACCTCGGCTCCTTCGCGGCGCCGGATGGCCGGCTGGTCTTCGACTTCAACGATTTCGACGAGACCATCCGCGGACCCTGGGAGTGGGACGTCAAGCGGATGGCCGCCAGCATCGTGTTGGCGGGGCGCACGGCCGGCCACAAGACGTCGGGATGCAACTCGGCGGCGGAAGCGTTCCTGGTGCGCTATTGCGAGTTCATCGCGGAGTTCTCGCGGCTGCCGTTGCTCGAGGCGGCCCGGCATCAGATTCACCGGGAACAACGGATCGAGCCGGTTTCGGCGGCCCTGCGCCGGTCGCAGCGCGCCACGCCGGCGGACGCGCTGAAGAAATACACGGAGAAGGACGGGCGCGGACACCCCCGCTTCCGCGATGGCCGGCCGTTCTTCTGGCGGGTGCGGGGCGAAGAGGCCCGCGCGGTGCTGAACTCGCTGGAGGTCTATCGCGAATCGCTGCGGCCCGAGGGCCTGCATTTGTTCAACCTCTTCCGGCCTCTGGATGTCGGCTTCAAGATTGTCGGGACGGGCAGCGTGGGCATGCGCGACTACATCGTGCTGCTGGAGGGGAACGGCGAGGCCGATCCGCTGTTCCTGCAGGTGAAGCAGGAGATGCCGTCCGCCTGGGCGCCATTTCTTCCCGGCGCGGTGTACCCGCAGGAAGGCCAGCGCGCCGCCGAAGGACAACGGGCCATCCAGCCGCTCTCGGATCTGCTGCTGGGATGGACCTCTATCGGCGGCCACGAGTTTCTGGTGCGGCAGTTGAACGATCACAAGGGTGGAATCGACATCGAGAAGCTGCGCGGAGCGGGCTTGGAGAGTCTGGCCGAAGTGGCTGGCGAGTTGATGGCGCGGGGGCACGCGCGCTCCGGCGACGCCTGCGTGATCCGCGGCTACTGCGGCAGCGGGACGAAGCTGGTGAAGGCGATCCGCGAATTCTCGGGCGCCTACGCCGACCAGACCGAGGCTGACTATAAGGAGTTCATGGCCGCGGTGAAGCGCGGGAAGATCAAGGTGGCGGACAGCGCGGGCTGAAATGGCCACGAATGAACACGACGCATTCGTGGCCTGACTCCGCCGTGCTTCTTTATGGATTCTTCAGTGCTTCTCTATAACTTTTTCAGCTCGTCTCCGGTAGTCTGCAAGGTAGCGGATCCTGGTTGATCCGTTCCTATGAGCGATTCCGCCGAACCTGCGGAAAGAACCACCCGACCTGCCAGGGTCGATGAGCAAATTCGGCCGGCCATCCTGAGCGTGCTGGTGTTGACGTTGCTGACCGGCTGTGGCTTCCCCCTGCTGCTGGCCGCGATTGGCCGCCCGCTGTTCCCGCGCCAGGCCAGCGGGAGCCTGCTAACGCGCCGGGGAGTGGTCATCGGTTCAGAACTCATCGGGCAGGAATTCTCGCGGCCGGAGTACTTTCAATCCCGGCCATCGGCGGCGGGCAACGGCTACGATGGAACGGCGTCTGGTGGCACCAACCTTGGCCCCAACAATCCCAGGCTGAAGAACGGCGCAGCCGATTTCGCAGGCATCCGGCAACTGGCCGAGGAATACCGCAAGCGCAACGGTCTGGCGCCCGACACCCCGGTTCCCATCGATGCCGTGACGCGCTCGGCGAGCGGGCTCGATCCCGACATCAGCCCTGACAACGCGGCGCTGCAAATCCCGCGGGTGGCGCGTGCGCGCGGCCTGAGTGAAGAAGCCGTCCGCCGCCTGGTGGCGAATCACACCAGGGGGCCGCAGCTCGGATTCCTGGGCGACGCGCGGGTGCCGGTGCTGGAGTTGAACCTCGCGCTGGACCAATCAACACCGCGGTGACATCTATGGGCTGGAAAGAATACATCGTTTTCCTGTTGATCGTGATCGGGCTTGCCCGGCCGGTGGGCTTGTATCTGGCGCGTGTGTGCCAGCGCCGGCGCACTTTCCTCGACCCGGTGCTGCGCCCGGTCGAATCGCTGTTGTATCGGTTGTTTGGCGTGCGCCCGGAACAAGAGATGTCGGCGGGCCTCTGCATCACCTGCTTTCTGCTTTTCGGCGCAGGCTGCACGCTTCTGCTGTTTCTGGTGTTGATCTTCCAGAGATGGCTTCCCGGTGGTCCGGCGGACGCTTATCTGACCACGCCCATGACCGTGGATCTGGCGGCGAACACCGCCGTGAGTTTCACCACCACCACAACCTGGCAGGCGTATGCCGGCGAGCAGACGCTCCGCTATTGGGCGCAGGTGTTTGGACTGGTGGCCCAGAACTTCCTGGCTGGCGCCGCCGGGCTGGCGCTCGGATTCGCCTTTATCCGGGGCTTCGCCCGAGAACGGTCAGCCACCATCGGCAATTTCTGGGTGGACCTGACCCGCTCGCTGCTTTGGGTGGTTTTGCCTTTGACGCTGATCGGCAGCCTCATTCTGATGTGGCAGGGCGTCCCCCTGAACATGGCGCCGTACACCCTGGCTCACACGCTGGAGGGCCGCACGCAGATCATCGCACAGGGACCAGCGGCCACGCTGGAATTCATCAAGAACCTGGGCACCAACGGCGGCGGTTTTTTCAACGCAAACGGCGCGCATCCTTATGCGAATCCGACGCCGCTGACGAACCTTCTTGGAATGCTGGCGATCGCCGTGCTCCCGCGTCGCTCATGATCACGTTCGGCCACATGGCGCACCGGCCACGCGCCGGCTGGGTATTGCTGATGGTCATGATTGCACTCTTCCTGGTTGGCCTGGCGGTCTGCGACTGGGCCGAGATAGCGCCGCCGCCGCAACTGGCCGGCCTGCACATCGCCGGCTCGAACATGGAGGGGAAGGAGGTGAGGTTCGGCGTCGGTGAGTCGGTGTTGACGGCCATCGTGACGTCGAATACGTCGACCGGTTCGTACAACTCCATGCACGACTCTTTTCAGCCATTGGGCGTGATGGTTCCTCTGGTCTTCATGCTGTTGGGCGAAGTGGTCTTCGGAGGACTCGGAGCGGGCGTGTACAGCATCGTCATGACCGCGTTGGTCGCTGTGTTCCTCGGAGGGTTGATGGTGGGGCGCACGCCGGAGTACCTCGGCAAGAAGATTGGCTCCGGGGAAACAAGGTGGATTGCCTTGTATGCTCTCCTGACGCCCATGGTGGTGCTGGCGCTGACAGGGATTGCGGTGGTCACGAGCGCCGGTCTGGCGGGCCTCGGAACCAACTCGGGGCCGCGTGGCTTCACCGAAATCGTATTTGCCTACGCTTCCTGCATGGCCAACAACGGCCAGACGATGGCGGGGCTGAATGCCAATAGCTTGTTCTATAACGTCACCACCACGCTCGCCATGCTCGCCGGGCGATACGGGTTGGGTGTACTGGCGTTGGCCCTGGCCGGACGGTTCGCTGCCCAGCGCCGCCTGCCAACCACGGCCGGGACGCTGCCCAGCGATACGCCAACGTTCGGCGCGCTGGTTTTCGGTACCATCCCGCTGGTGGGAGCCCTGTGCTTCTTTCCCGCCCTGGCGCTTGGTCCCATCGTGGAGTTCTTTCAGCACTGATGGTGAGACCGGTCCTGCTCGCGTCAATGGTCGTTGTGATCGCATGCAGATCCGCGATCGGAAGCGATGACCCCGCGGACGCTCCGATCAATACCGACCGGCCCGCGGTGACCGATTCCAGCGTGGTTGTCCCGTTCGGGAGTTTCCAGGCCGAGAACGGATTCGCCGACACCGTGAGCTAGGGGCAACAAACGTTCGACGGGCCGGAGACGTTGCTACGCTTCGGGGTGGCATCGAAAACCGAATTGCGTCTGACTGCTCCGGACTATGTCGGCCCGATCGGCACGAACTCCGGGTTTGGCGACCTTGCGGTGGGGATGAAGCAGCAACTGGGCCCCACGCCAGGCGGCTTCGACGTTTCCCTCGTCGTATCGCTCAGTGTGCCGACGGGCGCTGGCGCCATTTCCAGTCACGGCTATGATCCATTCGGGCAGATGCCCTGGTCGCGGGCGCTGTCATCGAACTGGACGGCCGCGGGGATGCTATCGGTGTATTGGCCGACCGTGCAGGGTCGCCGGAACGTGACGGGCGAGGGCACGTTTCTGATGGACCGGCAGTTGACGAAAACGTGGGATGCGTTTGTCGAATACGCGGGCGACTTTCCAGAGCAGGGAGGACCCAGGCACCTGGTGCATTTCGGCACGGCCTGGAAGCCAACGCTCCATCAGCAGCTCGATCTGCATGCCGGGTGGGGCCTGTCATCGGCGGCGGTGGATCGCTTCATCGGGGTCGGCTACTCTTTCCGCTTGCAGGCGGTCCGGCGTTAAGCTGGATTGAGGTTGCGATGGCGGAACAACCAGTGTGTGCCATTGCCGGGATGGGGCGGGGTGTCAGCCTCGCCATCGCGCGGCGATTCGGGAGCGAAGGCTTTCGCATCGCCATGCTGGCCCGGCGCGCGGACCGCCTAGCGGAGCTGGAGCAGGAGCTGAAAGTCGCGAGCATCGCGGCCCATGGCTACCCGGTGGACCTCGGGGCGGAAGCGCGGTTGCGCGGTGCTTTCCAACGGATGGAGGCGGATCTCGGCCGCGTCGAAGTGCTGGTGTATAACGCGTCCTCAGGGCGCGCCGGACGCCCCACATCGCTGAGCGAGCGGACTCTGGTGACCGACTTTCGCATCAACGCGGTGGCGCCGCTGTGGTGCGTCCAGGAAGTGCTGGACGGGATGATGGAAGCCGGGCACGGCACTATCCTGTTCACGGGTGGAAGCCTGGCGCTGGCTCCGCAGGCCGATCTCGCATCGCTGTCCATGGGAAAGGCGGCCATCCGCAGCCTGGCCTTCAGCCTGGCGCAAGAGCTGGAGCCCGCCGGAATCCACGTGGCCACGGTGACCATTTGCGGATTCGTCCAGGAAGGGACGCACTTCTCGCCGGACCCCATCGCGGCCGAGTTCTGGCGCCTGCACCAGCAGGGCCCGGGGAAGTTCGAGACGGAGATCGCGTACAAGTAGCGTCCCATCGGCAGCCGGGCCGGGGTGCCCCGTCATACAGCCGGGGCCGTGCCAGATGACGCCTCCGTGGATTGCGCGGCTCATTTCTGAAGACAATGAATGCCAGGGCCGAACGCTCCGGCGAAAGGGGTCGAGAACGACAACCTCAGGGCGAGCGAGAAGAAACTGAACGGCATGGGACGTATGACAAACAACCTGCTACAGTGCCGACTTGCCAGCCGCAGCGCACGCCTACAGAGTGTTACAGAAAGAAAGGGCGTGAGGCCCACAACAATCCGGCGTTGGACTCTGACCCTGGTGGTCGCCGCCGTGATTCTGCCCGGACCGGCGGTGGAGAATTCTGCTGCTCAGCCCCGGCCGACGTGGATTGCAGAGTATGGCTACCTGCCCCAGGATCTCGCGGACTTTGCGTTCGGCAACCCCGGAGTCCCCGATGTTCCGATCATCACTGTCACGATTCAGGGCAGTCCTTTCCCCCTGATCTTCGATACCGGCACCAATGGCTACGCCTCCCTCGATTCGGATGTCATTGCCCGCCTGCAGCTCCCCGTCAAGGGCTGGACCATGTGGCGGGACTCCTCAGGCAAGCCGGTAGCCAGGATTCCCTGGTTCGGCCGCTGTCTTGCGTGAGGACACTTCTTCAGCGTCGGGTGGATATGCAGTTGGGCATCCGGACGCTGCCGGATAGAAACCTGCCCCACGTCCACCATCCCTGGTTGAACGCCAACTTCCTCCCCAACAGCCCGGGTAAGCGCTTATGGGTCGGGGCCCGCCGCAGGCGCGGGTGGCTGGCGTGTGTCCCCGCCTTACTGCGGACCGGCGAACATTGGGCGAAGAAAATGTTTGACGGCGGGGGCGGAAGAGGTGTATTCTGGTAGCGAATAAAAGGCGAATCAAGGAGAGCCGCCATGCCACTTCCCCCCAATCTTCGCTGCGGCCCCGCCGGCTGGGCGTATCCTGGCTGGAACGGCGTCGTATACCCGCGCGGCGCCAGCGGTCAGTTCCGTCCGCTGGAGTTTCTTGCCCGTTTCTTTGACGTCTGCGAAGTGAACCGGACCTTCTACCAGCCCATCCGGCCCGAGATCGCGCATCTGTGGATGGCCCAGGTGGCCGCCAACCCGCGCTTCCTGTTCACGGTGAAGCTGGGCCGGCGCTTCACCCACGAGCGCGCGCTCGACCCTGCCGAGATCGGCGTGTTCAAGGAGGGAATCCGGCCCCTCCATCGCGCGAGAAAACTTGGCTGCGTGCTGATGCAGTTCCCGTGGACGTTCCGGTTCACCGAAGAGAATCGCGATTTCGTGATCCGGCTGCGACGCTGGTTCCACGAGTTCCCGCTGGTGGTGGAGATGCGCCACGCGAGCTGGATGCGGGAAGAGGCCGTGGGCACGCTCATCGACAATCACCTGGGGTTCTGTAACATCGATCAGGCCGCCTACACGAAGGCCATGCCGCCGACGGCGCTGCTGACGTCCGCGGTGGGCTATGTCCGGCTGCACGGGCGCAACCCCAACGACTGGGAGCAGGAATTCGGGCGCGGCGACGAGGGGACGGCGGCGCGGAAGCCGATAGCGCGGCACGACTATATGTATTCCGTTGACGAGCTGGCGGCGTGGAAGCAGCGGATCGGCGAGATCACCCGCCTGGCTTCGCACACTTTTGTGGTGGCGAATAACGACGCGGGTGGAAAGTCGGTGGTGAATGCGCTGCAGATGGCCGCGCTCCTGGGCGACGGCCGGTGCAACGCCCCCGCCGAGCTGATTCGGCGATACCCGCAGGCTCTGGCGCAGTTCCAGGCCGATTACCCCGTGCAGCGCGACTTGTTCCCGGAAGCGGACCGGGCGGTGGCGTAGCGAGGCAAGAAAGGGGACAGACTACTGCGTGCGCGTTTGGCAGCTCAAACCACAGCGGTTATTCTGTCCCCTTTTTTGCTCAGGCCGCGGGCCGGAAGGTGAGCTGGAAACGGGTTCCCGGGCCGTGCCCGACCTCCAGAGTCGCATCCAGTTGCTGAGCGAGCGTGCGCACAAGGCGCAGGCCCAGAGATCTGGCGTTCACCCAGTCGAAGCCGGGGTCCAGGCCGATTCCATCGTCGCCCACGGTTAGGCGGGCGGTGCGATCCTGGCTCTCCCGCAGCTCCACGCAGATTTCTCCGCCCCGGCCTTCGGGGAAAGCATACTTCAGCGAGTTCGAGATGAGCTCATTGACGATCAGGCCGCAGGGAACGGCGGTGTCCATGTTCAGGAACAACCGGTCCAGATCGGTACGCAGGCGGATGCGCTCTGCGGCCACGCCGTAGGAACGAAACAGGTGGTCGGCAAGTTGTTTTATGTACAGCGGGAAGTCGATCCAGGCCAGGTTGTCGGACTGGTAGAGGCTCTCGTGAAGCAGAGCCATGGAGTGAATGCGATCGCGGCTTTCGTGGAACTTCGTCCTGGTGGTCTCATCCGCCACGGAGCGGGCCTGCAGCGCCAGCAGGCTGGAGATGACCTGCAGGTTGTTTTTGACACGGTGGTGGATCTCCTTAAGGAGCGCCTCCTTCTCGTGCAGGGATGCCTTGATTAGTTCCTCGGCCTCCGTGCGCTCGGTGACATCGCGCATGATCACAGTGAACATGGTCTGGCCGTCCACTTCGACTTTGGAGATGGAGGCTTCCGCCGGGAACTCGCTTCCGTCGCTGCGGCGCCCGTGGATCACGCTGCGCTCGCCCATGCGGCGGGCGGTTACGTCGGACCCGGCGAACTCCTGGATGTGCCGGCGATGGATCTCCGCGAGATTCGGCGGTAACAGGATATCGAGCGGCTTTCCCTCGACCTGCTGGGCCGAATAGCCGAACATGCGCTCGGCGCCCTGGTTGAACAGGACGATGCGCTGCCCGGTGTCGATGGAGATGATGGCGTCGTCGGCGAGGTCGAGGATGCGGGCCAGAGGATCGGAGCGGTCGAGGAGCATTTCACACTTCGCAGTTTTCCATCGTAGCGAAAAATCGCCTCGCCACCTGGCCCCTGTTAACATAGTTGTTTTGGTAGCGGGTCAGCGCGCGGGTTGTAAACCTGCCGCACGTCCCGAACTGACCCGCCACCGTTGTTTTCGTGACGATGCTGCGATTCGAAACCGCGGGTGAGTCCCATGGAGAGTGTCTGGTTGCCACGCTGACGGGGCTGCCCGCCGGGGTACCGGTGTCGCTGGAGGCGGTGAATCGCGAGTTGTGGCGCCGGCAGCAGGGATACGGTCGCGGCGGCCGAATGAAAATCGAGACCGACACCGCCGAGATCGTGGCCGGCGTGCGCCATTCGAAGACCATCGGCTCGCCGGTGGCCATCATCGTCCGCAACCGCGACTGGATGAACTGGACCGCAGCGCTTCCCGTGGAAGACAGCGACGGCGCCGGGGACAGGCGCAAGCGGGTGACGCGCCCGCGCCCGGGCCACGCGGACCTGGCTGGCGTTCTCAAATACAACTTCGATGACGCCCGCTACATTCTGGAGCGGGCCAGTGCGCGCGAAACTGCGGCTCGGGTGGCCGTGGGCGCGCTGGCGAAACTGTTCCTCGGGCAGTTCGGGATGGAGGTGCTCAGCCACGTCATTCAAGTGGGCGGCGCGCGGCTGGAGCGGGCGGCGGGCTGGGACGAGATCGTGGAGCTGAGCCGCCGGGACGAGGTCCTGCTGAGCTGCGTCGACGCCGCAGCCGAGCGGCGCATGAAGGCCGTGGTGGACGAGGCCTATCGCACCGGCGACACCGTGGGCGGGGTTTTCGAAGTGGTGGCGCACAACGTGCCGCCGGGGCTCGGATCGCACATTGCGTGGGACACGCGTTTGGACGGGCGTCTGGCGCAGGCCATCGTGTCCATACAGGCGGTAAAGGGCGTGGAAATCGGGCTGGCGGAAGAGGGGTCGGCGGCCTTCGGCTCGAAGGTGCAGGACACCATTCAGTACAGCCGCGAGGAGCGGCGGTTCACGCGCGGGGCGAACCGCGCGGGGGGCCTCGAAGGCGGCATCAGCAACGGGCAGGACATTCTGGTGCGCGGCTTTCTCAAACCGATTTCGACGCTGCGGCGTCCGCTGGAATCCGTGGATCTGGCGACGAGAGAGCCCGCGCTGGCCGCGTATGAACGCAGCGACGTGGCGGTGGTCCCGGCGGCGGGCGTGATTGGCGAGGCCATGGTGGCGCTGGTTCTGGCGCAGGCGTTCCTCGAAAAATTCGGAGGGGATTCCCTGCTGGAAACGACGCGGAATTTCGCTGGCTATATCGAACAGGTGAAGAATTACTGATGGTTTACCCGATTGTCAAACTGGGCCATCCGGTGCTGGAGACCGAAGCCGAGCGGGTGTTGGAATTCGACACGCCCGAGTTGCACAAGCTGATCGAGGACATGTTCGAGTCCATGTACGCCGCGCGCGGGGTGGGCCTGGCGGCGCCGCAGATTGGCATCGGTAAGCGGATCACGGTGATCGACACCGCGGCTGGCGAGGACAAAGGGGAGAAGCTGGTTCTGATCAATCCGGAGATCGTGGCGAGAGTTGGGTTGCAGACCGGGGAAGAGGGCTGTCTGAGCCTTCCCGGATTCCGTGAACAGGTGTCGTGCCCGCAGAAGGTTACCGTGCGCGCGCAGAACGCGAAGGGCGAGTGGTTCGAGAGAACCGGCGAGGGGCTGCTGGCGCGAGCCTTTCTGCACGAGACGGATCACTTGCGCGGGAAGCTGTATATACATCGGGTGAGTGCGCTCAAGCGCGATCTGATTCGGCGCAAGGTGAGGAAACTGCAGAAGGCGGGCGAATGGTAGCGTGACGCGATGCGCATGGTGTTCATGGGCACGCCGGAATTCGCGGTTCCCACGCTGGAGCGCGTCGTTCTGGCCGGGCACAAAGTCCCGCTGGTGCTGACCCAGCCGGATCGTCCAAAGGGCCGCGGAGGACGGCTGGCCCCGTCCCCGGTGAAGGAAGCGGCATTGCGTCTGGGGTTGGCGCTGTATCAGCCGGAGCGCGTGCGCCGTCCCGAAGTGGTGGAGCTGCTGCGCGCGCTCCAAAGCGACGCGATGGTGGTGGTGGGCTATGGGCAGATCATCCCGCAATCGATCATCGATCTCCCGAGGCACGGCATCATCAACGTGCACGCCTCGCTGCTGCCCAGGTATCGCGGCGCCGCACCGGTGCAGTGGGCCGTTGCCAACGGCGACAAGGTCACGGGCGTGACCACTATGCGCATCAACGCGGGCCTCGATACCGGAGACATGCTGTTGCGGTACGAGACCGCCATCGGCGTTGAAGAAGACGCGCTGGAGCTGGGGGCGCGGCTAGCCGTTGCGGGGGCCGAACTGCTGGTGGAGACGCTGGACGCGCTCGCAGCCGGCACTGCGCGGCCCGTTCCACAGAACGACGCGGAGGCCACGCTCGCGCCCATCCTCAAGAAGGAGGACGGACTGGTGGACTGGAACGCGCCCGCGACGGCCATCGCCAATCGCGCCCGCGGCTTTCTGCCGTGGCCGGGCGCATGGACCTGGTTTCGCGGGCAGGTGTTTCATATATGGAAAGCGCGGCCCGGCGGCGCGGGCGTTGGGACCTGCGGCACGCTGATGGTGGAGCACAGGCGTCTACTGGCGCGGTGCGGCGCCGGCACCCGTCTGGAATTACTCGAGGTGCAGCAGGAAGGCCGGAAGCGGATGAGCGCCGAAGCCTTTCTGAATGGCCTGCATGTCGGCGACAATGAGATCTTCGGAGCCACCCCTTGCTGACAAGGTGTGAGGTATTCTGCGGGTTGACCACTCGGTTACCCTCGTGGCTCGGCAACCAAGCACATCGGAACCCAGCCGCGACGGTCACGGAGCGGTCCGGCGGATACTTCACACAGCCGTGAAGGAGTGGTCAATAGGGGGTGAAGGCATCTTGAATCTGCCAGCCGGTTACCGTTATTCCGCCGCGTACGCGGGCATTCGCAAGGAGGCGCGCGACGATCTTGCCCTGATTGTTTCCGATTCCGCCGCCGCGGTGGCGGCCGTGTTTACGCAGAACCGCGTGCAGGCCTCGCCGGTGCGGGTCGCCCGTGCCCACCTGCTGAAGTCTCACGGAGCGGTGCGCGCCCTGCTGCTGAATGCCGGAAATGCAAACTGCGCCACCCGCACGGGCGATGACGTCGCCGAGGCTTGTTGTGAAGCGGTGGCGGCGCAATTGAGCGTGCGGGCCGAGGAGATACTCCCCGCATCGACGGGCGTGATCGGCGTGGAACTGGACGGATCGCTCATCACGTCGCGGCTGCCCGAGCTGGTGGCCGCGCTTTCGCCGGAGCGCTTCGAGGACGTCGCCCGCGCCATCCTGACCACCGATACGCGCATGAAGACGGCCAGCGCGGCGGTGGAGATGGGCGGGAAAGTGGTCTGCATCGCGGGTATGACCAAGGGCTCCGGCATGATTCACCCGAACATGGCCACCACGCTGGGTTTTGTGCTGACCGATGCCACGGTGGCGCCCATGCAGCTCAAGGCCATGCTGGCGGAGGCGGTGGCGCGCAGCTACAACCGTATCTCCGTCGACGGCGACACTTCCACCAACGACACTCTGGCGCTGGTGGCCAACGGCGCTTCCGGCGTTTCGCCGGCGGGCGAGGACCGGCTGCATTTTCAGCAGGCCCTCAATTCGGTGGCGGAGAGCCTGGCCGAGCAGATTGTCCGCGACGGCGAGGGCGCGCGCAAACTGATTCGCATTGAAGTGTCCGGCGCGGCGGACGAGAACTCGGCCGTGCGGATCGCGCGGGCCATCGCCAATTCGCCGCTTTTCAAGACGGCCATCGCGGGCTCGGACCCCAACTGGGGGAGGATTCTGTCGGCGGCGGGGAACGCCGGCGTGGCGTTCGATCCGGCGAGGGTGGAGATCCGGATGCAGGACGCCGTGGTGTGCCGGGACGGTGTTGCCGCCGAGTTTTCCGAAGAAGAGCTGAAACGGAGGCTGGACGAACCGCTGTGCGTGGTGCGGTTTGTCATTGCCGGGCATGGCCGCGGCGAGGCGCGTTTTCTCACCTGCGACCTCACGGAGAAGTACATTGAGATCAATGCGAGCTACCGGACGTAGATCTGTGGGGCCGGCCCTCGGCCTGCGGCGGCCTCTCAGGCCGCCTGTCCGGAGGCGGATCGAGGGTCCGCCGCAGCGCACGGCGCTGCCCCACATCGAAACGGTATACTCAACAGGCCTTCGCGGCTGGCGATGGGCGTCCGGGCTTTTCGCCATGGCCCTGCTGTTTGTCGCGGGCGCCCGCGCGGACACTCATGCCGACGTCGTGGATCTGCTCGCTTCCATGACCGCCGCCCTGAGCGACAACAACGCGCCGGGTTTCCTCAAGGCATTCGACAAGGCCATGCCGGGCTATGATCGCTTGCGAGAGGCGATTCCCGCGCTGCTGGAGCAGGGTGACATCGTGTCGTCAGTCCAGCCGCTGCGGGACGACGGCGACGAAACGAAACGCAGCCTGGATCTCGATTGGTACATGGAGATCCGCAACCCCGATGAGACCGCTCCGGTGATCCGCCGCCGGGAAGTGATTCGCTGCCGCGTGGAAAAGCGCGGCAAGCACTGGCGAATTACCTCTCTCGATCCGCTCTCGTTTTTCGAACCGGAAAACTTCGCACACAAATGACGTCCGGCGGCGGAAAGCCTCCGGTTGGTGGACGGCGGGTGCCGGCGCAGCGTCTATAATGGACCGCGATGGATCGCCAACTTCTCGATTACGTCGAGCAGCTTCCGCACGCTCGGGCGACGTGGAAGCAGATTCTGCGCGAGCTGGGCGCGAAAGGGCACGGCAAGGAAGAACTGGAGCGCGAGCTCGAACGCCTCACCGAACGCGGCGAGCTGGTGGAGCTGCGCTCGGGGCACTTTGTTTCGACGCGCGTCAGCCGGCAATACTCCACCGGGCGGCTCAACATGCACCGCGACGGCTACGGCTTCCTGATCTCCGACCAGCCCATCGAAGGCATTCGCGGCGACATCTTCGTTCCGCCCGAGTCCGCGCAAAAGGCCATGCATGGCGATCGCGTGCTGGTGCGCATAGGGCGCATCGAGCACGACGGGCGCGCCGACGGCGAGATCATCCGCATCCTGCGCCGCGCGCAACCGTACGTGGTGGGCGAGTTCCGTTTGAAACGGAACGCCGCCTACGTGATTCCGCACGACGATCGGATTCGCCAGTGGATTGAGATCCCCGCCGGCCTGGAGATTCCCGAAGACACCACAACCTACGACCGCGTTGGCGTCGAGACCCCGGAGGTACACCAGCCCGAGGATCTGGACGGCATGATCGTGAACTGCGAGATTCTCGAATTCCCCGACGACGACGATCACGCCGTGGGGCGCGTCATCGAAGTGCTGGGCCATCCGGACGACTTCGGCGTGGACGTCGAGGTGATGATCCGCAAGCATCATATCCCGCACCGCTTTCCTCAGGAAGTGATCGCGCAGGCGCAGTCGATTGCGGCGGCGATTCCCGAGGACGAGGTCGCCCGGCGGCGCGATTTCCGCTCCTACGACATCGTCACCATCGACGGCGAAACGGCGCGCGATTTCGACGACGCGGTGTGGGTGGACCGGCTCGACAACGGCAACTACGCGCTCCATGTGCATATCGCCGACGTGAGCCACTACGTGCGCCCGCACACGCCCATCGACGACGAGGCGCGGCTGCGCGGCACCAGCGTGTACTTCCCCGATCGCGCCGTGCCCATGCTGCCGCTGGAGCTTTCCACCGAAATCTGTTCGCTCCAGCCCGGCGTGGATCGCCTGGTTCTCTCCGTTCTGCTGGAGATCGATCACGCGGGTGAGGTGGTGGGCCAGAAGTGCATGCGGGGGATGATTCGCAGCGTGGAGCGGATGACCTACACCGACGTGAACCTGCTGCTGGAGGGCGACGCGGCGCTCGGCGAGCGCTACCAGCGCCTGACCGCGCGGTTCGAGCTGATGAGGGAACTGGCGCTGATTCTCAACCGCCGCCGGGTGCGGCGCGGCTCCATCGATTTCGACATGCCCGAGCCGCTGATCGAGTTCGACGAATTCGGGCAGATGACCGGGGTGATCCGCGCGCCGCGCAACATCGCGCACCGGCTCATCGAGGAATTCATGCTGGCGGCTAACGAAGCCGTGGCCGCGCACCTGGAAAACCTGGGCGTGCCCATGATGTTCCGCATCCACGAGAAGCCCGACCCGAAGCGGGTGATGGAGTTCGAGCAGATTGCCGCCACGTTCGGCTACTCGCTGGGCGTGGGCCCCATCCCCGTCCGGCGTTTCGCCAATGTGCAACGGCGGCGCGACGGGACCAAGGTGCGGCACGAGATCGATCTTCCTCAGGAGGTGGCCGTCACCTCGCGGCACTACCAGAAGCTGGTGACGCAGATCGAAGGCAAGCCGGAGGAGCGCATCCTGAGCTATCTCATGTTGCGCTCGTTGAAGCAGGCGCGTTACAGCGCCGAGAATCGCGGCCACTTCGCGCTGGCGGCGGACAGCTACACGCACTTCACCTCGCCCATCCGGCGCTATCCGGATCTGATCGTGCACCGCATTCTGTCGGCGTGGCTGGATGGCGAGACGGCTCGCGAGCTGACTACGCCGGAGGTGGCGCGCATCGCCGAGGAGTCGTCACAGAGCGAGCGCCGCGCCGCCGATGCAGAACGCGAGCTGGTGGAGTGGAAGAAGGCGAAGTTCATGGAGGAGCGCGTCGGCGAGGAGTTCGGCGCCCTCATCATCAGCACGGCAAGGTTCGGGTTCTTCGTGGAACTGCAGGATCTGTTCATCGAAGGGCTGGTGCCCGTCGACACTCTGCCTGGCGACCGATTCTTTTACAACGAGAACGTGCGCAGGATTGTCGGTGAGCGGACCAGGCGGGAGTACGCCATCGGCCAGCGGGTGCGGGTGACGCTGGATCGCGTGGACTCGCTGCAAAGGCAGTTGCAGTTCTCGGTGATCGAACCGGTGAAGGCGGGGAAACCGCGCCGGCGAATTCGGTGACGGGCACCGAGATTCCGCGGCAACCAGCGACGTGTTTTAAGCAGGTTCGCGGTGCGGAAATTCGGTGCCCGTCACCGAATTACGTCGTCACTCGGTTACTCGGGCCACCACCAGGGTCATGTCGTCGTGCTGCGGCGCGCCGGCCGCGAAGGCGTCAGCCGCATCGATTATGCGGGAAATCATCTCCGCGGGCGGCAGGGCGGCGCAGGCGCGGGCCGTCGCGATCAGCGCGTCTTCGCCCCACTCCTCCGCGGCCGGATTCTCCGCTTCGCTCATGCCGTCGGTGAAGAGGATCAGCAGATCGCCCGCCTCGAGCGCGATCGCGTCCTGTTTGTAGGAGCAGCGCGAAAACAATCCCACCACCGGGCCGCCGGTCTCCAGCCGGATGACCTCACCGCCGCGTAGCAGAATCGGCGGGTTGTGGCCGCCGTTGCACCAGGTCAGGCGGCGCGTCCGCGGCTCGAACCGCGCATAGAAGAACGTGGCATAGCGATTCTCCGGCGACGCTTCGTACACCAAACGGTTTACGTTGGCGAGGAGTTCGGCCACGTCCCCCGGGCCCTGCGATTGCCCGCGGACGGAGGCCTGCAGGCTAGCCATCAGCAGCGCTGCCGGGATTCCCTTGCCCGAAATGTCGGCGATGGCCAGACCCAACTGCCCGCCGGGCAGCGCGAGGAAGTCGTAATAGTCGCCGCCCACACCCAGCGCCGGACGGCAATGCCCAGCGTAGTCCAGCGACGGAATCTTGGGCAGGTTCTGAGGAAACAGCCGCTGCTGCACCTCGCGCGCGATTTCGATTTCGCGGTGCAACAGTTCGCGCTGCGAGACCTCGTGTGCGATGGCTTCCGAGAGACGGCTGTTCTCCAGCGCCAGCCCGGTCTGCGCGGCCACCATCAACAGCAGGCGGGTGTCGCTGGACGAATACGGCTCCTCCGACCGCTTCGGCCCCAGGCTGATAAAGCCCAGCAGATCCTTCTTGGAAGCGAGTGGCAGCAGCAGTTGTGCGTCCAGCCGGGCCAGAGCTGCGTGCTCCTCGCCGGCGGCGTGTTGGTCGACGGTTACCGGCTCGCGCGCGCCGCGCAACCGGCTGACGGTGGGCCCGCTATCGGAAAGCCACAGGTCCAGCGGCGCGGGGTATCCGGTGGCCAGGGCCGGCCGGAACATGCCGCCGTCGGGAAGCATCACGGCGATACGTTCCACGTGCAGCGATTCCACGATCTTGCGCGTTACCGTGTCGAGGAGTTCGTCAGCGTCAAGGATGGTACGCACCTGCTCGCTCAACTCGCCGAGGATGCGCTCGGCATCGTAAGCTTCGCGGAAGAAGCGGCGGTCCAGCCAGCGGCGCACGCGGTCGCCGAGATCGCGAATCCGAACCACCACCACGATTCCGATGCCAATGAGACCAAGCCGGGCCACCTGCCAGACACCAGGAGCTTCCATGAGCCGGACCGAAAGATAGATCACGGCCACGGCCAGGCAAAACTGAATGACGCGGATGCCGCCCCGCGCCAGCGCATACTGCATGCCCTGGCGGACCACCACGCGCACATCGAGAGCGCGCTGCACCACGATGACGTACGCCATTGTGATGGGCAACCCGACCATGGCCATCAACGCCACCACCAGCAGCGGGCCGTTCGAGGGGAAATGCCGCTCGACGATCAGGTTGTAGAAGAACAGCAGCGAAAAGGGGCCGAGGGCGTTCTGGCAGCCCCACTGAAGGAGGCTGACGCGGCGCTGGTCGTCAGGAGCGAGAGGCGCCTGCGGGTCATGCCGCTTGGCGCCCAGCGCTAAGAAGAACGCGCTGATGCAGATGCTCATCAGCGCGAATTCGAACCACTGCGGCGGCAAGGCGGGTATACGCAACGCGGCGGAGTAGTTCCACGCGAAACCGGCGGAGCGGATGCCGTCCCATGCTCCGAACAGCGCGAGCGGGGCGGCCAGCACCCACTTGACCCACGGCACGCGCCGGTCCACTCGCCAGCGCTGCGGGAAGTAGATGCCGAACAGCATCATGCAGACCGGCCAGGCGCGCGGCGCGAGGTTCAAATAGAGCACGGAAGCGATGCCCAGCACGGTGGGCCAGCCTCGGGGATCGAGGCTGGAGGGTCGGGCAATCTGGCTAAGGCCTACCAGAATCCCCAGCACCGCCCAGGCGCGTACATCGCGAGGCCGCACCGCCACCACCCAGAACCCCAGCACGATGGAGAGCCATGGCATGATCAGATGCCAGACAACATAGAAGACCCACCATTCGGTAACGCGGCGGAGCACGATGGCGCACTCCACCCGGTGCCCTGCGCGGTCCACCGAAACGCGGAGCGTATCGCCGGGCCTCTTCGCACGAGTGGCCTGGGCGAGATCTTTCGTCCCCACCGGCGGCCGGCCGTCGATGGCGAGCACATGATCGCCCACCCGCACCGATCCGCCATAGGCGACACGGTAGACGGTGGGCCACGGATTGCCGAGCAGGATCGGCGTTTCCGGGTAGTCTCCGCTGAGCTCGCGGATCACGTCGACGGTGAAGGTTGCCTGGCTGGTGACCACGACAAGGAACAGCACCGCCAGCCAGAGGCGCGGCTGCTTCATTGTGATAACAGTATCAGAGTGGGTGACGCGGCTGGCGCCGCATGTCCCTCGCCTATTCGCAGCGCAGTGCGATCACCGGGTCCACTCGGGTGGCCCGCCAGGCCGGCAAAAAGCTGGCCGCGGCCGCCACCGCCGCCAGCAGGCCGGTGACGCCGGCGAAGGTCAGCGGGTCGGTCGCATTCACGCCGTAGAGCAGGCTGGACAGCAGACGGGTCAGTGCGAACGCGCCAGCCAGCCCGACAACAATGCCGGCCGCGGCCAGCAGCAGCCCCTGGCGGACCACCAGCCGCAGCACGTCCAGCCGCCGCGCGCCCAGGGACATGCGAATGCCGAATTCACGCGTGCGCTGCCCCACGCTGTACGCGATCACCCCGTAAATCCCTATTGCCGCCAGCAGCAGGGCCAGCGCCGCGAAGCTGCCCAGCAGCGACGTGGCCAGGCGCTGTGACGCCCGGCCGGCCTCGCGCGTGGCCTCCATGGTCTCCACCTCAAACACGGGCTGATCGATATCGATGCCGCGCACCAGCGTGCGCATGGCCGGAATCAGCCCGGCCGGGTCCACCTTCGTACGCAGGACCAGAGTCATCGCCGGCATGGGCGCCTGCGCGGCCGGCAAGTAGACCTGGCCGATCTGTCCCTTGAGCAGCCTCACCAGAATGCCCTGATCCACGTTGCCCACCACGCCCACAATCTGGCGCGGTGGCTGCTTCTTCCCCAGCTTCAGGCTCTTTCCCACCACGTCCTGGCCGGGCCAGTTTTGCCTGGCCGTGAACTCGTCGATGACGACCACCGGCGCGGAGCTTTTGCTATCGGTTTCGTTCAGGCATCGGCCGCGGATGAGCGGGATGCGCATCGCGCTGAAGTAGCCGCTCGTCACCGAATCGTGAAGCACCATTTTTATGTCTTCCGGGCGCGGTTCCGGACGGTCCGGGAAGAAAAGCCCGGCGCCGTACATGTTGTCGCTGGCGGGTAGAGCGTCCACGGCCGCGGCGCTCACCACTCCCGGCAGCGACTGCGCCTCCCTCACCACCCGTTCGAAGAAGTCGATCTGCTTGTCCGGCGTCGCGTACTGCTGGTTCGAAAGAGCCACGCGCACGGTGAGGACATTGTGCGAGTCGTAACCCGGGTTGGCCGAGCGCAGCCGCGCGAAGCTGCGCACCATCAGACCCGCGCCCACCAGCAGGACCAGCGTCAGGGCCACTTCGCTGACCACGAACAGACCGCGCAAACGGTGATGTCCGCCGCCCGCGAAAGAGCGCGACGCCTCCTGCATGGCCCCACTCACGTTGGTCTTCCACGCCTGCCACGCCGGCGCCAGTCCGAACAGAAGCCCGGTGGCGAACGAGAGAGCCAGATTGAAAACCAGCACACTCGAGTTCAACGCGATGAGGTCTCCATTGCGCAGTTCGTCCAGATGAAACGAGGTGATGAAGCGAATGGCCGCCAGCGAGGGCGCGATGGCCACCACGCCGCCCAGCAGGGCCAGCAGCACGCTCTCGGTGAGAAGCTGCCGGCAGAGGCGCCAGCGGCCCGCGCCGAGGGCCGCCCGCAGGGCCATCTCTTTCTGCCTGGCCGTGCCGCGCGCCAGCAGCAGATTGGCGATGTTCGCGCAGGCGATCAGCAGCACGAAGCCAACAGCGCCGAACAGAATCATCAGCAGCGCCTGGGCGTCCTCCACCCACGCGTCCTCAACGGATTGCAAGGCAACGCCGTGGCCGGCGTCTTCGGTGTATTGCAAGCTCAACCGGTGCTCCAGCTCCGTCATGCGCTTCCGTGCGGCGGCGAGGCTCACGCCTTCCCGAAGCCGGCCCACCACCTGAAAGAAGCGTTCGCCACGGCTGCCGGCCGCGTCGGCGCTGAACACCAGTGGCGCGTACATACCCTCCTGTTCGATCTGCGGGAACGTCTTCGGCAGGACCCCGACGATATTGTGCGGCACGCCATCCAGCACAATGCTCGAGCCGATGATGGCCGGATTCGCGGCAAAGCGGGAATGCCACAGAGCATCGGTCAGGATAACCACCTGATCATGACCCGGTTGCGCGTCCTCAGCCCTGAATACTCTGCCGAGCTGGGGCTGCACCGCGAGCGCCGCGAAGAATTCAGGGGTGACGTTCATTCCGTTGATCCGGTCGGTGCGGTCGGCCTGGCGCAGGTTGAAGCCGCCATCGGTCATCGCGCCCAGGCTGGAGAAAACGCCGCTTGCTTTCCAGTCGGTGTAGTCGGGCACGGAGGCTGGGAACTGGTGCCAGTCGCGTTTGACGTTCTCGGTCCACACCATAACCACCCGGTCCGCTTCGGGAATGGCCAACGGCGCCAGCGCCGCCTGAATGACGCTGTAGATGGCCGTGTTGGCCCCGATCCCGAGTGCCAGCGTCAGCACCACCACCGCCGTGAACCCGGGGTTCTTGCGCAGCATGCGCGCGCCGTAACGGAAATCCTGCAGAAGACGTTCCAGCGATGCCCATCCCCACATATCTCGCGTGACCTCCTTCACCAGCACCTTGTTTCCGAACTCCGCCAGCGCCGCGTAGCTGGCTTCCTCCCGCGATTGCCCCCGCTCCATGCGATCCCTGATGGCCATGCGCAGGTGCGCCTCCACCTCTTCCTGCAACTCGCGGTCCCGCCGGCGGCGAGTCACGACGCCTCTCCCTCGGGACTCATGATGCCGGCGATGGCGGTGCACAGTTGCGTCCAGCGCTCGTGCTCGGCGGCGAGCTGTTTCCTGCCGGACGGTGTCAGCCGGTAGTACTTGGCGCGCTGATTGCTCTCGGTCTGCTTCCACTCGGAAGAGAGCCAGCCCTGCCGTTCCAGCCGGTGCAGCGCCGGGTACAGCGAGCCCGTCTCTACCTGCAGCACGTCGCTGGAGCTGACGCGGATGACTTGGATGATGCCGTAGCCGTGCTGCGGGCCCCACTGCAGGGTCTTGAGGATGAGCATGTCGAGGGTGCCTTGGAGGAGCTCGATGCGATTCTGGTAGCCGTCTTTGGTGGCCATGGTGAGGCTGTAGTTAGTCTACAGCATGTGGGGGTAGATTGTCTACTGCCGTGGGGCGCAATATTCGGGGACGCGGCTTGGCGTCACGGTCGATATTGTGGCACTGCTTTGCATGCGCCATATTGAGACGGACTTTCGAAACCATCAGCCCCGTTGCTCGTGGCTGGAGTGCCCATAATCCACCACCATGCTTGAAAATCACCGCATCACGGTGCCTAGCGATCAACGGAAGGGTCCTGTTTTCTCGCATTTAGACGCTGGCGAAATAACGGCATCACACGTGCGATCGAGGCAGGCCAAACCGCGAGTTATAATTGTGGGATCGTTTTGGAGGCTTACCAAGGTGAATCAACCGCATTCTCTGGGTAGGTTTGCGTCGGTCGCCTTGGCTATCTTTACTCTGACGACCGTTTTGTATAGCCAAGACACTCCGTCCGCGCCGAAGGCGGCGTCGGCACCATCGAAGGCGCAAGCCGCCGTTCCCGTCACGATGACAGAGTGTGAGGGGACCAATAACTGTGCGACCTGGACGTTCCTGGGCTCGCAAGGCAACGGGCAGTGGCCATCAGGCGAGGTTGCGAATCTGAGCGTTGAGCGTTACGACGCCGACACAGTGGTGATTCGGCGCGCAGACTCGACAGGTTCTTCAGCGGGCCTGACGGCTGTCTATACGGGGACTCGCCATGGCGATCGTGTTGGGGGGGAGTTCACGTCCTCTTGGCCGGGGCACTGGGATAGTAAATTCGGCAATTGGTATGCCACCATTGAAAAGATGTCCCAAGGCCCTCCCAGGGTGATGCGCGTCTGCGCCAATCCGAATGACTGGACTGTATGCAGTACATGGAGATGGGTCAACGGACATTACGACGGCTGGCGAGAATGGGGCGCTATTGCGACGATGACGGTGGCGAGCTTTACTCGCGACTCGGTCGTTATCCGCCGTACCGACACCGGGGCACCGGGACCGGGCCACCCCGGCGCGGGCTTCACAATGGTCTATCGGGGAACGATTTCAAGCCAAGGGAATAGTATCCTTGATGGAATCTCTACGGCTAATAATGGGAGTGTTGGTCAATTCAGAGCCTATTGGGGCGAAGCAGTTGGAGACCTACCTTCGGGACCGCACCAGCCGCAGGTTCAGTTGCAACCTCTCGTTGTCTGCTACCCATGGTTCTTTGGAGTAGTTTGCGGCCGCTGACGCCGCACTGCTCCACAAAAGTGCATTGCACAAAGGACCCTTTATGAGACAGCGCACCAGCCCTTAAACGAGCTCAAGCCGCAGTTCACGACCCACGGCCGCGGCTGCCTTGCGCAGTGTGCTTAACGTCACTGCGTCGTACTCGGGATTGAGCAAACGATCCAGCGCTGCACGGCTGGTGTGCATCCTGCGCGCCATCTCCGCCTTGGAAAACTGTTTTTCCTTCATGGCGGCTTCGACCTGCCGGGCGAGGACGCGCTTGATGGCAGCCGCAGTGACTTCCTCGTACATGCCCTCCTCGCGGAGCCAGCTATAAAAGGATGATCCGATGTTTTTCTTTTTCACGTGCCCCCTCCTTTTTTCCGTTTGAGCGCCAGGTCGATGTCATGTTGCGGCGTCTCTCGAGTTTTCTTGATAAAGCCGTGAAGCAGAACCATGCGCTCCTGCTCTATGCAGAAAATAACTCGAGCAATTCGACCATGCAGTTAGCTGCTCCGTACTTCCCACAACTCGCGCCCGAGCGCACGGACCAGCGGCATGCCAATCGGCCACGAAAACTCGACGTCCTTGATGTCTTCGCCGATCACTTTCCGGTCTTCGGGCTCAAGACCCTTCAGCCATTCGCGCACTGGCTCGCGTCCATTATCGGAGCGGTAGAAGCGTGCCGGGATGCGCTTCAGGCCGGGAGTCACATCGCATAGTACCATTTTTGGTACGCGCAGGCAACCGCGGCGGTGGCGCTACAATAGCCGGTCATGCAGGAACATGCTCTCAGCTTCACGCCGCCGCTCGAGGAGAACCGGCGGCAGTTCATCGTGACCAAGCTCGCCGTGGGTTTCGCCGCCGCCGTTTGCCCGGTGATGGCGGACGCTATCCACACCGATTCGGACGGCCTCACCGCGAGCGAGGTGAAGATCGCCGTTCGCGACGGCGAGATGCCCGGCTACCGCGCCATGCCCACCGGCGCCGGACCGTTCCCCGTCGTTCTTGTGGTGCAGGAGATCTTCGGCGTCCACGAACACATCCGAGACCTCTGCCGCCGCCTCGCCAAACTCGGCTACTTTGCCGTGGCGCCGGAGCTGTACGCGCGGCAGGGCGATGTCGCCGCGATCAGCAACATTCAGGACGTCATCGCCAAGGTGGTCTCGAAGGTGCCCGACGCGCAAGTGATGAGCGATCTGGATGACACCGTCGCCTGGGCGGAGAAGAGCGGCCATGGCGACACGTCGCGGCTCGGCATCACCGGCTTCTGCTGGGGCGGGCGCGTGGTGTGGCTGTACGCCGCGCACAGCGCGAAGCTGAAGGCCGGCGCCGCGTGGTACGGACAGATCAAGGGCGACGTGAACGCCCTGCGCCCGAAGACGGTGCTGGAACTCGCGCCCGACCTCAAGGCGCCCGTGCTGGGTCTGTACGGCGGCAAAGACCAGGGCATCCCCGTGGAGCAGGTGGAGCAGATGCGCGCGGCCCTGAAGGCGGCCGGCAAGCCCGCGGAGATCATCGTGTACCCGGACGCCGGCCACGGTTTCAACGCCGACTACCGGCCCAGCTATAACGAAGCCGCCGCGAAGGACGCCTGGGAGCACATGCTGGCGTGGTTCCGCAAGTACGGGGTGAAGTAGAGGCGCCAGGCAACGGCCATTGCCTCGTTCGCCCGGGTGCTATACTCGTTCCCGCTCCTAAGCGCGAACGAATTTCCCGGTTCACTCACCGGGCGGGGATTCCCGGTTCAACGGGAGAGGCTGACTCACTGGTCAGTCGCAGGCTAGCGCATGTTTGCGCTTTTGCCTCGTAACCGACTGCAACCACATGGTTGGTTTCTGACTTTGGTCACTACATAGCCGTTTCCTTGCCCTCGGGCGCTTCCGGCGGATCCAGCTCCGAGAGCCGCAGGATCTTCAGCACCTCGGCGGCGTGCCGGCTGCCGCGGGTCACGCACAGCCTGGTGCGGCTGCCCACCGCAACACTGACACACCGCACCGTCTCCAACGCCTGCCAGGCGGCCGGCGAGGAAAGGCTGCTGCC
>Ga0326728_10001245_pt1 | contig 91216 bp, 78 predicted proteins | sample MB3enrmetagenome_FD_207602 | JGI IMG/M metagenome (GOLD analysis project Ga0326728, IMG submission 207602) | Lab enriched peat soil microbial communities from McLean, Ithaca, NY, United States - MB31MN | ecosystem: Environmental > Terrestrial > Soil > Wetlands > Peat | place: USA: New York... | reverse complement strand
CTCGCAATTTGCTGTTGGAGAAGCATTGATACGCTGTTGAAGTTTATTACAGCGTAGGAGATGCTGCTTTCACATCGATTTCGATCCTCGCTTTCCGGAAGATAGAGATGGGGCAACTCAGCAACATCCCAGGCAAGGACACAGCTAAAGCATTTGAGCGGGCAGGATGGTCTGTACGGGGACAGGTTGGCAGTCACCTGATGATGAGCAAAGCCGGAATACGCACAAATCTATCTATACCTCAGCACAAAGAACTTTCCGTAGGTACGCTGCGCAAGCTGATTCGATCCGCTGGCCTTACGGTTGATGAGTTTCTGAATCTGCTATAGGAGCAAAGGCATGAGAGTCGACGGACGGATTGCAGTTTTGGCGATGGGGGCGGTGCTAGCCGTTTTTCCGGCGGTTGCAGTGACTCCGGCTGCTCCGCATAAGGGACACGTGGTGGTGCTGGGGGCGGCGCGCAATGTGCCGTACTCCAAGGCCGGCGACCCGGCCGGAGCGGCTGCCGGCGAGAACGAGTTGAAGGTGCGCGCCCTGCTGGTGGACGGCATGGTGAAAGAGTGGACCACTGGCGAGGCCCACGACGTGACCGACCGCAGCTTCGTGGTGCGGCGCGCGATCAAGCTCAACGACACCTTACCCGGCGACAAGACGGGGCCCAGCGACAAACCGGCGTCCGGCGACAAGTCCGTCGTTGCTGGCAAGCCCGGCCTCGGCGTCAAGCCGGCACCAGCCCCTGCTGCCAGCAGCGCCCGGGCGGCAAGCCTCTGGGTCTGGCAGCGGGGGCCGTGGCTGCTGGTGGACCGCGTGACGGGCCGCATTACCGCCCTCAAGCTCCCCGATTACGATCCCGGCGTCAGCCAGGTGGTCTGGTTCCGCGATTACGGAGCGTATTGCGGGGTGACGGCTAGCGGCAAGAGCCTTTACGCCATGGTGGCGCAGGTGGCGGCGCGCAAGGCGCTGCTGGCCAAAAAGCTGGCGGCCTACGACCCCGGAAACCACGCTGAACCAGTCTGCGGCCTCTCCGAATGGCAGCGCGAACCGCTGCGCGTCACCTTCCACCCCACCGGCAAGGAGCCGGTGAGCTTTGACATTATTCCTGGTTCGGCGGTGCTGGTGGAGGAGGCCGACGACGAGACGGAGAAGCCGAAGTAGGGACTAGGGAACAGGGAACAGGGAACAGGGAACAGGGGTAAGGGGTCAGTGGATAGTGGTCAGTGGCCGCTGCAATCGCAGCTACCGCCTCTCTTCCATCCAGAGATTCCACAGCACCCAGAGCATGAAAGCCACAGACAGCCCTATCAGAATCAACCCGAACAAATTTGGATTCGATGTCTGCATCGCATGAACTCCTGTTTCTGCTCTCCGGCGGCCAAAGCGAGGCCGACTGGGGCATCCAGAGCAGATACCTTCCATTCTCAGGAGAAACCGGAAGCGGTAAGGATGGAGTACGGGATTCGTAAAGGCTTTATAAATGTCCGGAAAAGGCTCAAATGCAGTGATCAGTGGACAGTGGACAGAGAACAGTTCGAGAGCCAAACTGTTCGCTGGGGCCGAAACCACCTGATGTCTGACGACTGAAAACTGACGGCTTACTACGGAAAACTGACTACTGACCACTGTTCACTGACCACTGTCACCTTGACAGGCCCCCGTCTGCCCGTTTCTTATCTATTGAGGTGCTCCTTTGGAATCCGGGCCGGGCTATGCGCGAAAATTGGCGCACCCGGGGTGTGGTTTCCCAGGGAAGGCTGTGTCGAACAGGAAGCAGACGGCAACTGGGTAGCGGGCGGGTGAGTAGCGCGCGGGTGGCATTTCAAACCACGGCGAGCGGTAATCGAACCTGCGATCTCGACAGTTTATCCGAGTGTTTGGGTCCCACGCAGATAGAGGCCCGGACCAGTCTGGAAGATTCCCGGAGACAAAATTTTTCTCAGGCGTCGCGGCAGATGGCCGGGTGTGCCTGTGCCCTGAAGAGCGGAGCGGTTTTTGCAACTCCAAATTGAGCAGAGGGGCTAGTAAAGGATGAGCGTGGCAACGAGTATAGCTTTGTGGGTGTTCCAGCAGCCGGCCGGAAACGGATTATTTACGATGCTTCCCATCCTGCTGATCATTCCGATCCTGTACCTGGTGATGATCCGTCCGCAGCAGAAGCGGCAGAAGCAATGGACGCAGATGCTGGCCGCCATCAAGGCCGGGGACCGGATCACTACAGCGGGCGGAATTCGCGGCATCATTCTTTCCATCAAGGACGATGCCATCGTGATTCGCGTGGCGCCGGACGGCGTCAAGCTGGAAGTGGCCAAGAACGCGATTGCCTCGGTAACCACGCAGGATGTGCTTTCAGGGTCGTAAAGGCAGTGAACAGTGGACAGAGTTCACTGTATCGAAGTAGAGAAATGGGACGATGAAGAAGAATCTCAATAACAAAATTCTCGGTATTGTTGTGGCCTTGGTGGTCTGCGTCTACGGCATCTTCGGGGTGCCGTCGGGATTCACCGGCAAGGCCCTGATGGAGGCCATGACCAAGCGCATCCATCTTGGCCTGGACCTGCGCGGCGGCGCTCACCTGATCCTGCAGGTCAAGGTGGAGGAAGCGGTCAACGCCGAAACGGACAATACCGTGGCGCTCATCAAGCAGGATCTGAGTACGGCCAACCTGAACTATTCGCAGGTCTACAAGCCCGATCCGGCCAAGGCCACGCTGATCAAGGTGGAGGGAGTGCCGGCGGAGAAGGCCAACGACGTGCGCCTGCTGCTGGAGTCCAAGTACACCAACGAATACGACGTGGCCGGAGGAGACCAGACGGGGAGCTTTACGCTGACCATGAAACCGTTGCTGGTGACGGCGCTGGAGAAGAAGACCGATTCGCAGGCCATCGAGGCCATCCGCGACCGGGTGGACGCGCTGGGCATCAGCGAGCCGCAGATTCAGGAGTACGGACTGGGCGACAACCAGATTCTGGTGGACCTGCCGGGCGTGGAAAATGAGAGCCAGATCGAGTCCATTATTCAGGGCACGAACCGGCTGGAGATTCACGCGGTGGTCGGCGGGCCCTACAAGGATGAGCAGGAAGCGACGGCCAGCCAGGGCGGCAGCATACCCGCGGACGAGGAACTGAAGAAGTTCTCCGGGATGATGGAGGGCGGTTCCATGGCGGAGAGCGTGTATGTGTTGCAGCGCGCCTCGATCGTGGCCGGCAACGACTTCCGCAGCGCCGATCCGGGCATCAATTCCAACACCGGCCAGAGAGAGGTCGAGTTCACGCTGACCAATGAAGCCGGCGACAGATTCTACGACTACACCAGCAAGAACGTGGGCCGCAACATGGCGGTGGTGATGAATGACCGCGTCCGCGAGGTGGCCGTCATCAAGGGCGCCATTCGCGACCGGGGCGAGATCGAAGGCGCCTTCACGCCGGAGGAGGTTCAGGCGCTTTCCAAGCTGCTGCGCACGGGCGCCCTGCCGGCCTCGTTGCAGCAACTAGAGAAGCGCTTTGTGGGCGCGTCGCTGGGCACGGATTCGATTCGCCAGGGAATCACGGCGGCCATCGTGGGCATTCTGGTGGTGATGGCCTTCATGCTCGTCTATTACCGCGGCTCGGGCATCAACGCCGATCTGGCGCTGATTTTGAACCTGGTGATTCTGCTGGGCTTCATGGGCGCTTTCGGGGCCACGCTGACGTTGCCGGGCATCGCCGGAGTGATTCTGACTATCGGCATGGGCGTGGACTCGAATGTGCTGATCTTTGAGCGCATCCGGGAAGAGGTGCGCGCCGGCAAGGCGCCCTCAGCGGCCGTAGACCAGGGCTTTGCCCATGCATGGGTCACCATCGTCGACACTCACGTCACCACTATCGTCTCGGCGGCCATCCTGTTCATCTTTGGCTCCGGGCCGGTAAAGGGATTTGCGACCACCCTGACCGTCGGCCTGATAGCCAACCTGTTTACGGCGGTCTTCGTCTCGCGGGTTATCTTCGATGCTCATTTAAACAAGATGAAGCCGGGAGAACTGGTGTCGATCTAGCCACCCCAGCGAGCCAAGATCGCTCGCCGGGGGCCCCGGCAGGGACTAGGGACTAAGGAACTAGGGATTAGGGACTACATTGAGTGCTGAAATCCGCAGGGGTTTCAGCCTCCCAGGAAGCGGAGAGAAACAAGTGGAATTTTTTCGCGGCGTAAATGTGGATTGGCTGAGGTTGAAGTGGTACTTCCTCGCCTTTTCGATGATCTTCAGCGTGGCCGGCCTCATCTCGATGGGCATGCACATGCGCAGCATCGGCAGCCCGGTACCGCTGGGCGTGGACTTCAAGGGCGGCACGCAGGTGCAGGTTCGATTTGACAAGACCCCGGATACCGACCGGATTCGCCAGGCCATGTCGGCGGCGGGCATCCGGGATTCCAGTATCCAGACCTTCAAGGCCGTCGATGAGACAAGCGGGAACGAGGTGCTCATCAGCTTGCCGGAGCAGCAGGACGAGAGTGCGCTGGATGCCGGCCGCCAGCAGATTGTGGGAGCGCTGCAAGCGCACTACGACAACCCCTTCACCGTGCGCAACGTCCAGGTAGTCGGCCCCACGGTGGGTAAGCAGTTGGAAAAGCAGGCTTTACTGGCCACGCTCTACTCCATGGCGGGGATGCTGGTCTATCTCTGGTTCCGCTTCCAGTTGATCTACGGGGTGGCCGCGGTGGTGGCCTGCTTCCACGACACACTGATCACCGTGGGGGCCTTCGCGCTGCTCAACAAGGAGATCAGCCTTACGGTCATCGCGGCCATCCTGACGCTGGTGGGCTATTCGATGAACGATACGATTGTGGTCTTTGACCGCATCCGGGAGAATCTGCGCCTCAGCCGGCGGGAATCGCTGCCCGACGTGGTCAATCGCAGCATCAACCAGACCCTGAGCCGGACGGTTTTGACCTCGGGGCTGACCTTCCTGACGGTTTTGTCCTTGTTTATTTTTGGCGGCCAGGTGCTGAACGGCTTTTCTTTTGCGCTGGTGGTGGGTATTCTAATTGGTACGTACTCCTCAATTGCCATCGCCGCGCCAATGCTAGTAGCCTGGCAGGAGTGGCGTACCCGGCGGGGCAAAGCAACGGTGCTTCCGGCCGCAAAACGCCCCAGGGTGTAGGGGAGTGGGGGGGGTGGTATTTTGCCCCCTTTTTCAAATGTTTTTTTCAGGGAAAGCGCAGTTCCGTTCGAGAGGCGCCGCGCTTTTGTGATAAGGTTTTAATGCCGGGAACATTTTAGCGTTTCCCGGTGTCTAAGTAGAGGTAAGCAAACACTCGATTCGAGGCTGGCCATGTTTGAAGATTCCACGTTTGAATCCGGAGGCAGAATCAAGAACAAGTTGGGAAAATACATGGTTCCGTTGTTTATCGCGGAAGGTGTGATCCTTGTTCTGCTGATCCTGATACCTCTGATCTATCCCGAGGCGTTGCCCAGGGCGGCCATGCAGATGGCCCTGATGGTTCCGCCGCCACCACCGCCTCCTCCGCCACCGCCGCCTCCGGAAGTACACCAGGCCCCGGTGAAGTCGGAGATGATGAACAATCAGCTCACGGCGCCCACACGGATCCCGAAAAATATCACAATGGTCTCCGAGAAGGAGCCGTCCCTGGCCGGGTTCGGCGTGGCCGGATCGGACTTTGGCAGCAGCGGGAACGTCATGAGCGGCATCTTTGGCGACAGCGGGCCCAAGGTGAAGGCCGCGCCGGTGAAGAAGCTGATCATCTCCAGCGGCGTCATGCAGGGAATGTTGCTGCAGAAGACGACGCCGGTCTACCCGCCGATCGCCAAGGCGGCGCGTGTCTCCGGCACGGTGGTGCTGCAGGCGACCATCTCCAAGACAGGCGCAATTGAAAATCTGCACGTTGTCAGCGGCCCTGCCATGTTGCAGCAATCCGCGTTGGACGCCGTCAAGTCCTGGCGCTATCGGCCCTACCTGCTCGATGGCGTGCCGGTGGAAGTGGAGACCACGGTAAATGTGATCTTCACCCTGGGCGGATAAGAAAATTTATTGGCGCTTTCCGCCTGTTGGGGGAAGAGCATCTCTTTTTACCCGAATGCGAGTCCGCAAGGAAGCGCGTTCACAACCGCCGCAAGGCAGTTGCAGTCCACAAGAAAACTCCTTAGGAGGAACGATTCAGTGATTCTCGCTCAACTTACACACTTCGCTTCGCACACGGCCGCCAATCTGGCATTCATCTTCCAGGAAGACCAGGGTGGGACAGTCAGCTTTACCGCCCAGGGCCTCTGGGAACACATGGGATTACTGGCCAGGATCATCGCCTGTATTCTCTTTGTCGAGTCGATCTGGTCATTGGCCGTCATGATCGACCGCTACCTGTACTTCTCCGCTGCCCGCAAGCAGTCGCGCGAGTTCGCGCCCAAGGTTGCCGGCGCATTGAAGGACAGCAAGCTCGAAGAAGCGATCAAGATTGCCGATCGCAACAAGAAGTCCCACCTGGCCGAGGTTGTTACGGCCGGCCTGCAGGAGTTTCGCTCTTCCGCCGGCGCCCCCACCGAGCAGTCAATTGCCAGCTCGGGCCGCGCGCTGGAGAGGGCTGAGGCCATCGTGCACGCCAAGCTGAAGAGGGGCCTTGCCGTGCTGGCTACCATCGGCGCCACCGCGCCGTTTGTCGGCCTGCTGGGCACCGTCATCGGCATTCTGAACGCCTTCCAGCAGATCGCGCATGCCAAGTCATCGGGCATCGCCACGGTTGCCGGCGGCATCTCGGAAGCCCTGGTCACCACCGCCGCTGGCCTGTTCGTGGCCATCCCGGCCGTTATGGCCTTCAACTATTTCACCGGACGTGTCGAAGCATTCGACGTGGAGATGGACAACTCCTCCAGCGAACTGATCGACTACTTCATCAAGCAGAGCCACAAGCGCTAAGCGAAGCGCCGGTCGGCGAAAGCGGGAATCTGCGGAGGGCGGGAGAGCGAGCACTCTCTCCTGCCCGCCGATTTGAACCGCGCGCCAGGCGGCTGGTTCGCAGCGAAATGCCGGATGCCATCCGGGACAAACAAATTCAGTGGCACGGAGTCCTAGCAATGGGAATTGCAGTTCGTAACGAAGGCAGCAAGGTCAACTCAAACATCAATGTCACACCGATGGTGGATGTGATGCTGGTGCTGTTGATCATCTTTATGGTCATTACCCCCATGCTCCAGAACAAGGTGGTCATTGACATGGTGCAGGTGGTCAATCCAATCGCCATGCCGGACGCCGATAAGGAAGACGCCATCGTGGTGGCCATTACCCGGAGCGGGGATGTGTTTCTCGGGCAGAACAAGTCATCCATCGAGGTGCTTGGCAATCAGGTACGCGAGAAGATGGCCGACAACCCCGGCAACAAGACGATCTTTATTCGCGCCGATGCCCGCGCGGAGTACCGCGCAGTGGAAGACGCCATTGATGCCGTGCGCACCACCGGCGTGGACGACGTTGGCTTGCTGACGCAGAAGCGTGAAGGCAATCCTGCGGCCGGCAATTAACGGTTGTCTTGCGAGTTTTTAACGATTTTGAGCATTACGAGGAGTTTTAAGCCATGTCAATGACAACTGGAGGCGGGGGAGGCTACTCGTCCGACATCAATGTAACCCCGATGATCGACATTCTTCTGGTGTTGCTGATCATCTTTATGGTTATTGTGCCAGTTACGCCCAAGGGGCTGGATGCGCTGGTGCCTCAGCCGCCCAAGAACCCGCAAAAGGAGCCGCCGCAATCTGACCGCACCATCGTGGTGCAGATCTTTTACCGCGCAGGCGCGCCTCCGACGTACAAGATCAACGAAACCGAGGTGGCCAAGGCTGAGTTGTTGCCGAGGCTGTCCGACATCTACGCCAATCGCGCCGAGCGCGTCATGTTTGTCAAGGGCGATGACAAGATCGACTTCCGCTATGTGGCCGAGGTGATCGATATCGGGCGTTCCGCGGGCGTGGATCATATCGGTCTGATGACCCCCAAGATCCTTGCGGGCCAGTAGCAGGCAATTCCGGGCCGCTTCCCTGAAAAGGGATGCAGCCAGCGATGGGCTTTGCCAGATCGCTGCTGATGCGGCCGGGGAAGCATAGATTTCAGGCTGGCCAGCTGGACTGCCCGGTAGATTCGGTTCCGGGCAATTTCCAGGGCTGCCAGCACCGTGCGGAGGCAGTTTATCCGTCGGGAACAAAGAGGAGTACAATTTTTTCATCCTGGTTTTGACAGCTCCCGCATGCGGCCAGCTGTATTTGAGAACCCAGACGCGCGGCCAGCAGGCGCACGTCTGAAGGAGAAGGATACGAACATGATTAGATCCGCACGTATGATGGCGCTCGCGATTGTTCTGGCCGGCATGGTGATTTCCATGAGCGGGTGCGACAAACTTGCAGCCCGTGACCAGTTGAACAAGGGAGTGGAAGCATACAAGAGCGCTCACTATGAAGAGGCGATCAACCACTTCCAAAGGGCCACGATGCTTGATCCAAAACTTCCCATGGCGAAGAGCTACCTGGCCACGGCACTGGGTCAGAACGTGGTGCCAGGATTGACGACCCCGGACAACATTAAGACCGCGCAGCAGGCCATCGACATCTTCGAGGAAGTTCTGGCCAAGGACCCGCACGATGTGAATAGCATGAAGCAGATTGCCGGCATTGAATTGAGCATCAAACGGTACGATGATGCCAAAGCGTGGCAGAAGAAGGTGCTGGTCGAGGATTCCAAGGATCCCGAGGCGGCCTACACGGTCGGCGTGATCGACTGGATCCAGTCGCACCAGAACACTCTAACTGCGCTGGCGCCGGCCGGCCTGAACGATGACGGCGCGGGGAACACCAAGGCGCCCAAGAAGATCATGGATACGCTCAAGGAGCAGAATACCGCACTGGTCGACGAAGCTCTGCAGTATCTGAACCAGGCGCTGGAGAACCGGCCCAACTACGACGATGCCATGACCTACATGAACCTGGTTTACCGGGCCAAGGCGAACCTGGACTACGGCAACGCGCAGGCGGTCAAGGCCGATGTGGACACGGCACAGGATTGGAGCGCCAAGGCGATGGGCACCCGCAAGGCCAACGAAGCCAAGAAGGCCCAAGGCCCCGGCGGCATCACCATGGGCGACAATGGCGAAATGAAGTAGACTTCAATTTCAAGCGCACGAGGATACGGCCTCCGCCACCTGCGGAGGCCGTATTATTTTATGAGCATATGAAATCACTGCACAGAGGACGTCATGTTCAAATCGAATCGATTTCGGTACATTTTTCATGTTTCCGCTTACCCGGCTATCGCGGCGTTTCTTATCTTGCAGGCCATCGCCGCCGGGCAGGAGTTTTCCGGAGAAGTTCCGGTTCCCGCCGCGATGCGGGTGTCGCAAACGCCTACCGGACTAACTGCCCGCAATAACCACGAAGTGCTTGAAGTGACGGTTTGCGGCGACTCGTTGGTCCACGTGGTGGCTCGCCCGCTGGCGGAGCCTGTTTCGACAGCCGCGCGGCCCTGGATGCTGGACCCGGCCGTTGCCTGCCCGGGCGCCGCCTTCCAGTTCAGCCAGGACGGCGACAAAGCCACGCTCACCACCGCGCGTGTGGCTGTCTCTCTGTCGTTGAAGCGAGGCATTCTGGTCTTTGGCGTCCCCAAGGGCGAGAGTTTTCTGCGGGAAACATTCAGTATGCCGCGGACCTTCGAGCCCGCCGCAAGCCAGCCCGGCTCCCTGTACCGTGTCGAAGAGCGCTTCTCAGCCGACGCCTCCGAAGCCATCTACGGGCTGGGCCAGCACCAGAGCGGGCTTTTCAACTACCGCGGCAGCACGGTCGAGCTGGCGCAAAATAACACCGACGTCGCCATCCCGCTGCTGGTTTCGAGCCGGGGCTACGCAATTTTCTGGAACACGGCTTCCTTCAGCTACATGGACAACCGCTTCCCCATCGATCTTACCTTCGAATCGATGGCCGCCGACGCGGTGGATTACTACGTGATCTACGGCCCGGAGATGGACCGGATCATTCACCAGTACCGCTCCATGACCGGCCACGCGCCACTGCTGCCGCAATGGGCCTACGGACTGTTCCAGTCCAAGGACCGCTACGGATCGCAGGCCGAAATTCTGGAAGTGGCTGCCCAGTACCGCGCCCGCCACATTCCGCTGGACGCCATTGTGCAGGACTGGTTCTGGTGGAAGCAGGGCGGGGAAGGCGACCCGGAGTTCAACGCCAACTATACCGATGTGCCAGCGGAGTTGAAGACGCTGCACAAGGAACATGTACACGCCATGATCTCCGTTTGGGGGATGATGGATGCCTCGTCGAAGACCTTCCAGGAGATTCAGCGGCAGGGCTTCGAGATAGCCGGAACGCACGTCTACGACCCTACCAATCCGCCGGCGAGAGATCTCTTTTGGGACCGGCTCCCCGGCAAGCTCTTCGCCCAGGGATGGGATGCCTTTTGGCTGGACTCGGCCGAGCCGGAGGAGTACTGGCCGCACTCGGGTGATGCGGTTCTGCGTTATAAGCAGCTACACATTGGCAGCGGACTGGAGTACACCAACATCTTTCCCTTGGAGCACACTCTCGGTGTTCAGGAGCATTGGAAGCAGGCGAATTCCGAGAAGCGCGTCTTTCTGCTCACCCGGTCGGCCTTTGCTGGCCAGCAGCGCGTGGGCGCCACGGTGTGGTCGGGGGATGTGTACAGCAGCTGGTGGGCGTTGCGGCATCAGGTGGCCGCGGGGTTGAATTTTGCCCTTTCCGGCTATCCCTACTGGACCACCGACATCGGCGGTTATCATCAACCCTCGAGAGGCGCCGCCAACCAGCCGGCCTATCAGGAGCTCTATGCGCGCTGGTTCGAGTACGGCGCGTTCTGCCCGGTCTTTCGCACCCACGGGCACCGCGACCACAACGAGCTATGGACCTATGACCAGGTCTACCCCGCATTGCTGGCCATCGACCGGCTGCGCTACCGGCTGCTGCCTTACATTTACTCGCTGGCCTGGAAGGTGAGCAGCGAGGATGCGACCATCCAGCGCCCGCTGGTGATGGACTTCCGCGAGGACCGGGCCACCTGGGAGATTGGCGACGAGTTTCTCTTCGGGCCGGAGATCCTGGTAAGTCCGGTGCTCCGGGAGCACGCGACGGCGCGCACGGTGTACCTGCCGGCCTCCACCGAATGGATCGATTTCTGGACCGGGGAGCGGTTGGCGGGCGGGGCGGAGGTAAGTGTTGCGGCGCCCATCGGCAGGATTCCGCTCAACGTGCGCGCCGGTTCCATCCTGCCGCTGGGGCCGGCCATCGAATACGCCGGGCAGGCCTCCGACCCCATCGAGCTGCGCATCTATCCCGGAGCCAATGGAGACTTCACTCTCTATGAGGACGAGGGAGACAGCTATCGTTATGAGCGGGGCGCGCACGCCATCATCTCCTTGCACTGGGAGGACGCCACGCGGACTCTGACCATAGGCGCCCGCGAAGGGAGCTATCCGGGCATGGCCGCGGGGCACACATTCAACGTGGTGATTGTGGCAGGCGGGCGCGGAACCGGAGCAGAGCCTTCCCAAACTCCGGACAAGGCTATTCAATATACAGGAGAAAAGATCGAGGCGAAGTTTTAATCAGTGAACAGTGAACAGTTGAAAAACACCGGGCCTAGTAACTGACCACTGTTCACTGACCACTGTTCTTACTGTCCGTTCTGCTTGAGAATCTCGTCGGCGAAGTAGTTGTGAACCTTGGCCTCGTTGTGGAGCTTCTCGAAGTAGGCGTTGCGGAGCAGTTGCGCGTGGTTCTCGCGCAGTCCCTGGCGGATGACCTGCTGCACGCCGGGGTCGTTCAATTCGCGCTGGCCGGCAGGTTCCCGCGCAATCAGCTTGAAGATCGCGTACCCGACGACACGGCGTCCTGGGCCGCCTCCGGCGTAGATGGGAAGAACATCGGTGATTTGTCCCGGCTTGAGCTTGCTGATGGGGTTGTAGATGTCCGGCAGTTCACTGCGCAGTTGCGACTCCGGAATGAAGCCCATATCGCCGCCATTGGAGGCAGTGCTCGGATTCTCAGAGAAGTTCATGGCCACGGCGCTGAAATCCTCGCCGCTATCCAGCTTGGCGTGCAGGGTTTGAATCTTCTTGCGCGCGTCGGCATCCCCCGAGGCCTTGTTGTTCTGCAGGTTGCCGGTTTGCTGGGCGGGTCCGCTGGTAACCACGATCTGCGCCAGGTGGTACTGGGGCTCGATCAGGTTGTACTCAGCTTTGTGAGCCGCATAGTAGGCGCTGATCTCCGCATCGGTGATGTTGATCTTCGACTCAATCTCCTTGTTGAGGAGCTTGGTCTTGGTCAGCGAGCGGCGCAGTTCGCGCTTCAGGTCGTCGAGAGTGAGATTGCGTGCCTGTAGCTGCTTGTCGAACTCCTCCTGCGTGTAGGGAGCCTTCATCTCCGTCAGCTTGGCGTTTACATCCTCGTCGCTGGCGGTCAGGTTGAGCTTGGTGGCGCGCTGCCATAGGATCTCGTCCTCGATCATCCCGCGCAGGATATTGAGGCGAACAATGTCGGCCTGCTCGGGAGAGGGCTTCTGGGTGCTGTCGCCCAGGTTGGCCTTGTAATACTTCTCCAGGTCCGAGCGCAGAATATCCTTGCCATTGACAGTCGCCATCACGTCCGGAGAGGGCGAGCGGTGACAGCCGCTCATGGCGGCAAACAGGGTTATTCCACAAAGGATGAGGACGGAGAGGCGGAAAGGCGTGCGGTAAAAAGCTGTGGTTTGCAACCGAATATCTCCTGGGGGAGGCAAAGCTCCCCGGCATTTAAGGATAAACCCCCAGGCCGGGGTGGGGATATGAAATTTCACATCCCGGACCGCCAGTTGCCGCCCCGGCCTTGTTTTGAGGGGCAACGGCGAGTGTGAGAGGACCGGCCACCTATTTGGCTGTCCCCGCGGACTGGGAGGGTGCGGGCTGGACCGGTAGGGGCGGCGGCTCCACTCCGGCAGCGCGCAGGGCGCGATCGATCACCATCCACACCTGCTTCTGAGGCTGGGCGCCGTTTATGCGCTCCCCTTCAACAAGCAGTGCGGGCGCGCCTTCAATTTTGAGCGAATCGGCTAACTTCATCGAATTGCGGATCTGAGTCTCATCCTGGTGGGCCAGGCAGGCGTCCAGCGCGGAGGAGTCAAGCCTGCCGAGCGTGGCCATCTGGCGGGCGATGCGATTCAGAGCGTCGAAACTTTTGGCCATGTTGCGATCTTCGCCGTCAATCTCCTGGCCGTGGGCGTGAATGTAATCCACGTAAGTCCAATACTCGTCGCTCTTTTGCGCGCCCAGGCAGTTGGCGTCCACGGCGGCGTGCATGGCCCAGGGATGGATCTCCACCAGCGGGTTATCCATGTAAATAAAGCGCACCATCTCCTTGTAGCGCTCCATCGTCGCCGGAAAAAGCGACTGGTGCATCCGCGAGCAGTAAGGGCACTCGAGATCGTCGAAGCTGATGACCGTGACCTTGGCCGCGGGATTCCCCCGGATGGGCCGGCCGGCCACGTTGATGGTGAAGATCGGGTCGTTGAATAGATCAAATTTCTCCAGGCGAGCCAGGGTCTTGCCGTCGGCGGAGATCAGAAAGTCGACCACCTGCGTCTTGCTGCCGCGCGTGAGCGTGACGGGCAGTTCATCGTAGCCGGGAACCTGTCCGGGTTTGCGCGCGCCGATGGCTACGGCGATCTCCGGCGGCAGGTTGTATTGGTCGCGCACCATGATCTCGATGTGGCGGTTCAGAGTCAGGTTCGGTGTTGCCAGAGGAGCGGGTTGGGCTTTGCAACCCACAGCCATGCCCAGGGCAAGAAGGGCGGCCAGAAAGTGAGTACGTGTCAAGATGAAATCCTCTCTGAAAAGGATACCTTAACGGGGACGGATGGGGATTGCCAGGCCCTAGTACGCCGGCGGCAGGCTGGGATCGCGGAAGGCGGTGTTGGAGCGCCGGATGTCGCCCACCGAGCCGAAGTTGGCCAGGGTAAAACTGTAGAGGTACTGGGTCTCGTTACGGATCGAGCCGAGATCGAAGCGCCGGTAGCCGAAGGAGAGGCCGCAGCAGTTCCAGTTATAAACAGCCTGCACTCCGGCGTATTGCAGGGAATTCAGAGCATAGTCGTAGCCGCCGTTGGCGGCCAGGTTGAAGCCGTTGCCGCTGGGCTTGCCAATGCTAAGGAAGGGCTGCACCAACTGGCTTTTGATGGTGGAGGCTGCCGCGCCGCTCTCATCGACGGCGTTGAGCAGAGCGTGGCCCACGCCGAAGGTGGTGCGGCCCTTGCTGTATCCGGCATAGAGGTTGTTGGCGTTCAGTTGCCCGGCCTTGGGGTCGTAGTCCATGTCCCACTGGATGCGCAGGTTGTCGATAACCTCAAAGCGCATCCGCGAGGTGATGGGCGACAGGTTGCGCGGAGAGGTCAGGAATGCGATTCCGCTCAGGTCGAGCGTGGAGTCGAAGACATTGCGTCTGCCGGGGATGAGGGCGCCGCCGAAGTTCGAATCGATGTAGAACGTCTGCGCAATCTGCCAACTGGCCCACTCGCGCGCCTGCGGCGGGCAGCCTCCCGGGGCTGCGGCCTGCTCTTCCGTGCAGGATTTCCGCGCGGAGGGGCGCAGATAGAAGCGCTGAGTGAGCGAGTAACCCGCTTCGTTGGTGTTGGTCACGACGTCGGTAGTGTCGACGAGCAGCACGTTCAGTTCCCGCGAGCCGATTCCGCCCACGAGATGGTAGGTAAGCTCCGGTTCGATCACATGGCGCAACACGCGGTTCCCATGGGAGAGCGCAAAGTCGCGTTCGACGGCCGGCGCGCGGAGATCGACGGAGACCTCAAAATCTCCGCGGTTGAGAGCATCGTGGCTTATGGTGGGAGTGCCGCCGTTAGCGCCCGTCAGGTCGGGGGTCTGGCTGATGGTGTAAGCTGTTTCGCGCGCCGCGACTTCGGCGGCCAGGTTCCAGCCCCCAGCGGAAAGCGGGAGAAAAATATGCGGATAAAGGTCGAAGCGGCCGGCGTTGCGGGCATGGAAGCTGGTCCCGAGAGGGCCTCCGCGTGTAATGGGGGCGCCGGGCTCGGAGCGGGTCAGATAGCTGAGAGACGATCCCATCCCCCAGTAGAACGGCGTTGCGTCCAGCGGCCGGTCCGGCGCGTCGAAGCGCAGGCTGGGCAGGTGGAGAATCCTCGCCTGGTTGCCGTTGATGGCGGTGGTGGTCTCGTTACTGCCGGTGGTTCCGGCAAAGCTTTGAAAGCGCTCCAGATTGAGGGAGGGAACAAAGCCCCGGCGCGCCTGGGAGAGCGAAACATCGCTCTTCACATAGGAACTGACTGCCTGCCAGAAATTGTCGTTGAAAACCAGGCGATAGACGTAGCTGGAGAGGTATTCGACATTGCCTGCCAGGCGCATCTCGGAACCAAGATCCTTGAGGCCCCTGACATTGATGTCCACGCCGCCCTGATTGGTCAGCACCATGGTGGATGAACCGGTCGTGACAGGCAGCTCCACCCCGCGGTCCAGCAGGGCATTCCAGCGCATAGTCAGGTGGTCGAGCCCCGGGCCTTTGTAACGGAAGTCGCCGTTGGGCGCCCATCCGCGCTTGCTGTAGTACTCCATGCCGACGATCATGTCCATGCTGCGGTTAATCGCCCAGTAAGCCTGTTCGCCGAAGGTGTAGCCGCGGATCGACGAGCCGGTGCTGATGACCGGTACGAGCAACCCGCTCTCGCGGCCGGTTTCGTCCACCGGGTGGCGCAGGTAAGGAAAGTAAAAGACGGGCACGCCGAGAAATTTGAAGACGGCATTAGCTGTGGAGGCCTTGCCGTCCTGCAACCTGATGGAGCGGGAGATCACTTCCCAGTCCGGCCGGGGCATAGTGCAATTGGTGATGGTGCCGTCGATGATCTGGTAGTGGCCCTCGCCGTTCTCCAGCACCACCCTGCCGGTAAAAAAGAACGGAGTATTCGTGGTATAGATTGTCCTGCTGCGGCCCATGGTGCGCAGGCCCTGCGAGCCATGCACGCTGAAATAGCGCGCGGTGTGCATATTCAGCCGCATATTGCCGTAATCGGCGTAGATGAGCACATCGTTCGGCCCGCCGGAAACCTGCAAATGGCCATCCGCATCCAGCTGCGTCGTGGACTGGTCGTAGACCACCTTGTCGGCGCGCAGAATGTAGTCGCGGTAATGGACCACGACATCGCCGGTGAGGGTCCAGGTGTCGCCCACGCGGCTCTGCCTTTTGGCCTCCCAGACGACCGGCACGCCGCTCGGCGGCTCCGGCTCGGGCTGGGCGATGGGCAGAATCTCCTGACCGGGGTCGTCGGGCAGGGATACTGCCCCTCCGGCGCCTTCCTGACCGGGGCTATCGGAAACGGATGCGCCCGCGTCGCTGGCCTCCTTCCCTGACGGGGGTGCCGCACTGGTCAACGCCTGTCCCCGAAGTAGCAGGTGACAGAGGGCCAGCGTCGTGATAAACACAAAGGTGCGTAGGCGCATTCCGGGACCAAGGTCAGCATAGCAAAAGAGGCCGCCCGGGCATCAAACAAGCGCCGCGCAGCTCTGGCAGCAGGCAAAAAACCGGTCATTTCCGCCGCGCACGGATCCCGCGATCCGGCCTGTATATTCCCGTGTGCATTGCGTCTGTCTTGAAAGCAATGTCCTGGTGAAGCCTTGAGCACAGCGATAATCCAGCCTGACGCCGCATCTTCCTGGAAGCAGGAGTTGAGCCGGCGCGTCGCCGCGCGCCGGGGCAGCGAAGACCTGTCCGCGGCCAGGGCGGATATGCCTGCCTGGAGCCGTCCTGAACCCGGCAGCCGGGCCGCACAGGTGGCCGCCCGGGTGGCCGCGCGCTATGCTCAGGCCCCCAGCTACAGCCAGAGGATGGCCGAAGCCTACACAGCTCTGCCTGCTGCTCCTGAAGCCTCGCCAGGGCCTCTGGCGGCCTCCACAGGGCCATTTCTGCGGCAGATCGAAGCCTCACAGGCCGCAACGCCCGTGCAGCGCTCTACGCAGGCCTGGGAGCCCGCCGTTGCGTCGGTTCTGCCTGCCGCGCCCTCTCCGCTCGAGGCCTGGGAAAGCCAGAACTCCCGCAGTGTCCGGGAGCCGGATTTTGCTTTATTTCCGTCCCAGCCGGCCACAGAACGCGCGCCACAGATAGTGAAAAACGATGCCCCCCAGGACGAAAATCGGGAACGGCCGGCGCCCGCCGATAATTCATCGGGCGACGATGATTTTGAGCTGACCGAGCCGGTTCTGCCTCCCCGCGCCAATCTCATCGAGTTTCCGCGCGAGCTGGTGGCCCCACGCAAAAGGCATCCCCGGCGCGCCGAGGGGCCATTGGCGGCGGATGGGCTGGAGAGGCAGTTCAACATGTTTGAGGCGGACCCAGGAGTTCTCCTGATCGAGCCAGGGACGGATGGCGGCGAGCCTGCCTGGAGTTCGCCATCGTGGTTGGGCATGAAGCTGGAGGCTCAACCCCCGGCCGAACCGGAGCCCCCCAAAGCGCCTGTACCGCTGCCTGCCCTGCGGCTGGCGCCCTTGGGTCTCCGTCTGGCAGCGGTCCTGGTGGATGGCGCGCTGATCGCCGCGGCACTCCTGGGGTCGGCCCTGGTAGCCGCAGCCTGCATCGGCCACCCGCTCCCGGCAGAAATCGCAAGAATCAGCGCCCTCCTGGGGCTCCTACTTGCCTACCTGCTCTACCAGGCGATCTTTATCCTGCTGGACGAGGCCACGCCGGGCATGAGGTGTTCCGGCCTTTTACTATGCACCTTCGATGGCCGGATTCCTTCCCGCGCCCAGATGCGCCTCCGGCTGAGCGCGCTGCTCCTCTCCGTGCTTCCGGTGGGGCTGGGCGTAGTGTGGATCCTGCTCGACGAAGATCACCTCTGCTGGCACGACCGGCTGTCGCGGACGTATCTACGCATAGGCTGAGCTGCTGCCGGGAAACCGTTTTGAGGACAGGCCGGACACGTGAAAAAACGCTGCCGGAATATTCCCCGGCAGCGTGAAGAAAATGGGCTGCGGCAGCCTCTGGGTGGGTTGCCGCTAGTGAAGTTTACGAGTGCGCGGCCCGCAACGCAGGCTGCCTGACCGGCTGGCTCTTGCCGGAGAGTCTTGCACCGGCCTGCCGGTCACCCTCCAGGCGGAATTGGCGGATCATGCCATCCAGGTCGCTGGCCAGCGAGGCAAGGTTCTTGAGGGCCTCGACGGCTTCTTCCGCGCCATGAGCATTTTCGATGGACAACTGTGAGATTTGGCAGGCGGATTCGGAGATCTCTCCCGAAGCCGAGGTTTGTTCCGTGGCGGCGGTGGCAATCAGGTGAATCTGATGCTCCACCTGCTTGGAGGAGGCGATGATGGCCTCCAGGCTATTGCGCGCGCGGGCGGTCTCTTCCATACCGGTTTCTACGGCCGCGCGGCTGTCCTGCATCACCTGGAGGGTATCGCGTGTTTCCTCCTGAATGCTGCGGATGGTGCCGGCAATCTCCTCGGTGGCGCTCTTGGTGCGCTCTGCCAGGCGGCGCACCTCGCCGGCGACGACGGCGAATCCGCGGCCATGCTCGCCGGCGCGGGCCGCTTCGATGGCCGCGTTCAGGGCCAGCAGGTTGGTCTGCTCGCTGATCTCCTGAATGACGCTGACTACCTTCCCGATCTCCTCTGAGCGGAGGGAGAGCGAGGCCATCTTCTCCGAGACGGTGCTGGTGGCTGCGGCAATCTTCTCCATGGTTGCGGCCGCGGCCTGCATCACCGTTCCGCCCTGGTTGGCGGTTTCGGCGGACTCGCGGCTGGCGCCGGCGGCATTCTCCGCGTTGTGGCTGATTTCGCCGATGGTCGCGGTCATCTCCTGCGCCGCCGCCGCGATCTGGTTGGTCTTGCTGGACTGCGTATTGGCATTGCCAGCGCTCTCGACCGCGCGGGCGCTCATCTGGGTGGTGGCCGCCGACAGCGTCTCCGCGCCCTGGGCCACCGACTGTAAGACCTCGCGCATGGAAGCCACGCTGGTATTCAAGGCGGCCGACATGCGGCCTATTTCATCGCTCCCCGTCTCATCCACGCTCACCGTCAGGTCCTTCTCCGCCACCCGCTCCAGCGCCGCCGTGGCCTCCTGCAATGGCGGTGCAATCAGCTTGGTGAGAAGGATGCCGGTCATCCCGCAGAGCATCACAATCAGCAGCGTGGATCCCGGGCCGATCAAGGTAGCCCGGTTGCTGGCCGTGGTGGCGGCTCCGGACTCCTCCTTCCCGCGCGCGATGTTCAGGTTCAGGTCCCCATTTGTGGCCTTTTCCGCGTCGACGACATATTCCAGGGAGGAATCCGCAGTCATCAAGTCCAGAGCGTCGCCTATCTTGCTGGCTGCAACCAGGTCCTTTGTCCGGTTGCTGATGTCCAGGTACTGAGCAAAGCTGGTCGTAATCTTCTGGTAAGACTCGCGCTCTTCCGGAGTATTGATCAACAGTTTATAGCCCGTTATTCCCGACTGGTACGCATCGATCGCCGCTTGTCGATTCGCGAGGGCTCGAGATGAACATGCGGGTGTCTGGCATAGGAGCAGGGCGAGATCCCAGCGGCGCGTTTGCTGGATTCCTGAACGAATTTCAGCCAGTTGGACAACCGAAGGAAACCTCTTGTTGCTCACATCCTCGCTCTTGACTGCGATGTCGCGGAACGTGAAGAAACAGTAGGCGCCCAGCAGGATGCAAAGGCCGCACACGATGCCAAAAGCGACGTTGAACTTGCGGGAGACGGAAAGATTACGCAGCCACTGCATAGGGGTAGCCCTTTCTCTGAAGACTCTTGGAGTTCATCGGCAGAATCCTGCCTGGCTTGAGAACTTTGTGACGGGGGAAGACGAGAGGCGGTCCGGGGAGGGGGACTGCGTCTTGTTTTTATCAGCACATTGACGGCACTGCGCCAGCGCCGTAGGCTCAAATTATGAACTTCAAAGTAAGCGAACTGGAAAAAGAGCCGATCGATTTTGACCTGGAACTGGCGCCGGGGGCGGTGGATCTGGGCTCGGAGGCCGCGCAACAGGGAGAACTGGCTGCCAGCGGCCATGCCGAGGTGCTGCACGAGCACCGGGGCCCCAGGGAGATCGTGGCCGATATCCGGCTGAAAGGCCGCTTTGCCGGCAGATTCCAGGTGCCTTGCGCCCGCTGCATCGAGTCGGTGGAGATTCCGCTCAGCGCCGATTATGACCTCATCTTCCGTCCCGCGGACGCCGATGCCGACAGTCCGGAGCGCTCCATTACTGCGCCGGAGACGGAAATCGGTTATTATCAAGGAGACAGTCTTGCGCTTGAGGATGTGCTCCGCGAGCAGGTGCTTTTGTCCCTGCCGGCGAAGATGCTGTGCAAGCCGGATTGCAAGGGACTTTGCCCGCGCTGCGGCGCAGACCGCAATCGCCAGCCCTGTACCTGTGTGGGGGAAGACCCCCGCTGGGAAGCGCTGGCCAATCTTCGCGGCCGGATCGAGTCCTAAGACAACCGCCACAGGAAAGATTAAGGAATCTGACCATGCCTAATCCGAAACGGCGCCACTCGACGCGCCGCACCGCCCTTCGACGTTCTCACGACTTTCTGACTGCCGTGGGCGTCTCTGAGTGCCCTGCCTGCCACGAGAAGAAACTGCCCCATCGCGCCTGCCCCAAGTGCGGCGAGTACAAGGGCCGCGCCGTGGTCGATGTCAAGGAAGAAGCCAAGTAGTTTTCCGCGCCCATGCTCATTGATATTGCGCTTGACGCTGTAGGCACCGACAAAGCTCCCGAAGCGGAGATTCGCGGGGCCATCCTCGCCTGCAGGGCTCTGCCCGTCCGCGTCCACCTGGTTGGGCCGGAGGCGGAGCTGCGCGATCTGCTCGACGAAATGCTGGGAAACGAAGACCTGCCCATCGTCATTCACCATGCCTCGGAACGCATCGGCATGGAAGAGAAGGCGGCGCACGCGGTGCGCACCAAAAAAGACAGCTCCATCCGCGTGGGGCTCAAGCTGGTGCGCGAGGGCGTGGCGGCGGGTTTTGTCACCGCCGGCAACACCGGCGCGGCCATGGCCACCGCCAAAATGGTGCTGGGTGCGCTGCCGGGAGTGGACCGGCCGGCGCTGGCCATCCCCATGCCCAGCTCCAAGGGCAATCCCTGCGTGCTGCTCGACGTGGGCGCCAACGTGGATTGCAAGGCGGTCAATCTTGCCCAGTTCGCCGTGATGGGAGAAATCTATGCCCGCAGCGTGCTTAAAATCGAGTCGCCGCGCGTGGGCCTGCTCAATGTCGGCGAAGAAGAGACCAAGGGCAACGACCTGACCCACGAAGCCTTTCCGCTGCTCAAGGCGCTGCCGATTCGCTTTGTAGGCAACGTGGAAGGGCGCGACATCTTCTCAGGCCAGGCCGACGTGATAGTCTGCGACGGCTTTGTGGGCAACGTGGCTCTCAAGACCAGCGAGGGCGTGGGACGCTTTGTGCGCGATGTGCTGCGCGAGTCGCTCACTCGCACGGTTACCGCCCAGGTGGGCGCGCTGCTGTCGCGCAAGGCATTCAACGAATTCCGCCATCGCCTGGACTATCGAGAGTACGGCGGCGCGCACCTGCTGGGGGTGCGCGGGGTGTGCATCATCGGCCACGGTTCCTCCAACGACCGCGCCATCTACAACGGCATTCGAGTGGCCTACGAGTCGGCCAAGGGAGGCACCATCCAGAGCATTGAAGCCGGGTTCGCCAATTACCCCAAGCTGAGTAGCCATCCCGCAGGGACGGAAACCGCTTCAGAGCCGGCAGCCAACCCCGACGCCACCATCCAGTAGCGCTCATGGCAGCCGATTCCAGAAATCTTCCCGTCTTCGATCCGTCCGTGATGGACCAACTGGCCTGCCCGGCCTGCCACGGCGCTCTCCGCCTTGAGACGTGCAAACTGGTCTGCGCACAATGCAGCCGCACATACCCGATTGTGGATGGAATTCCGGCGCTGATTGCCGGGCGCGGAGAGTGCGCGGGGTTGATGTGAAACTGTTTTTATGCGTGAATGATTGGCAGCGTCGGAAAGGCTGCCGTGTAGAGTCGCTGGTCGAATGTGAGCAAAGAATAGCCGCGAACCAGCGCATGAGCGCCAATCAGAAAATCTGCAAGTATGCGGCGAGGAATTTGTCCGCCGCTTGAGCGCCGGCGTTGAATATACCCCCGGCTAGCCCTTCCAGCCTCGCGCCATACCCTTTCTTCGAGAGCCCAATCGACGGAGATGCCGGTATCCAGAAAAAACTCGTTCAGTCCGTCTTCGGTCCTTTTCGGATCACCCATCAATTCGGCGTAGACGGGCGCTGAAACGACGAGCTTCCCTTCCTGATGGGCTTGATTGAGCATTTTTACCGCAATACTGTTCAAGGGATCGGCTTGCCACCACAGTGCGACGATGATGTTCGAATCAATCGAGGTCGTCATGACCGCGCATCTCCCGAAAGTACGCGACAATGGCTTCACGGCCTTTGCCTTCGATTGGAAATCCAGTCCCAATCCCCCGCCACTTTTCAAAGGGGTTTTCCTCAGCGTCCCTTACTACGCGAATGCCACCTTCCTGTTGTTCAAAGCGGATATTGTCGCCGGGCTTGACGCCCAGGGATCTGCGGATCTCCACCGGGACAGTGATCTGCCCCTTGCTGGTGACCTTGGCGCGAAAAAAAGGCGCCGGAGTGACTTTGACATTAGTGGACATTGCAGGCAACTCCTTACCTAATCCAGTTTACTCCTTACCTGCTAAACTTCCAAGCAGTCAGGCTTGGAATCGGCCTATCGCCGGTGATAGAACGGCAGCACAATCAGCAGGGCGAAGCCGATGGCTGCGGCCAGGGCCAGGGCCAGCAGACCAAAAAGCAGGGCCAGACTCGGTCCTTTTGCGGGCGGGTCTTCGGCGAGGGGGTGGCGCGGCTCGCCACCGGGAGCGGATTGCGGGCGTTCCGGCTTGCTCATCCCTCATCCCGTAGCGCTTCCACCGGGTCCATCTGGGCGGCGCGCGTGGCCGGCATGGTGCCGAAGAAGATGCCTACCGAAGCAGCCGCGACCAGCGCGACGACCACCGACCAGGGGTCGATGGGCAGGATATATTCTCCATCGGAGAAGACGCGCACCGACAGCGGCACGGCCAGCCCCACCAAGATGCCGGCGATGCCGCCGATCAGCGATATGATGACCGCCTCGGCCAGGAACTGGTATTTGATTTCGCGATTAGTGGCGCCCAGCGCCTTGCGGATGCCGATCTCGCGCGTGCGCGCCCGCACATTGGCCAGCATGATGTTCATGATGCCCACGCCGCCCACCATCAGGGTAACGGCGGAGACCAGAAACAGCACCGCGGTCAGGATGTCGGCTACTTTGGCGGCGGTCGTCAGAATCTCCCGCAGGGTCTGTGTCGAATAAACGGAGCCGGGATGGTGGCGCGCCTGGACGATGCGCTTGATCTCGCTGGCCGCTTCCGTCACCTCGTCCATGCTGTGCATGGAAAAGTAAATCTGGCTCACGTTTTCGGTTCCGGTAAAATAGCGGGCCACCGAATAGGGAATCAGGATGGTCTGATCCTGGATCTCCGATATGCCAAAGTCTTCTACGCTCTCCTTGAAGACGCCGATGATCGTAAAGGGGATGCCGCTGATCTCGAAGTTCTGCCCTACAGCCGTATCCGCGCTGCCGAAGCGGTCATGAGCGAACTTTTCGGTGACTACGGCGCACTTGATGTGGGCGAAGTCGTCGGTTTCGTCCAGAAAGCGGCCCGCGGGCACGACCAGGTTGCGAATCTGCTGGTACTGGGGGCTGACGCCCAGAATCAGCGTGTCCTTGATCACGCCCCTGCCAAAGCTGATGGGGACGTGCATCTGCATGATCGGCGAGGAGTACATCACGCTCGGCAACTGCGCCAGTACTGCCTTCTCGTCGTCGCGCGTGAGGTAATCGGTGAAGGCCGTGTGCTCGGATCCGACGGCCCCGCCGCCGTCGTACTCCAGTTCCACCGAATTGGTTTCCAGCTTCTCCAACTCCTGGAGGATGTATTGCTTGCCAGTCAGCCCGATGGTCACCACCAGGATCACCGAGGCGGTGCCAATGACCATACCCAGCGCGGTCAGCGCAAAGCGGATCTTGCTCGAGCGGAAGCTGTCCACGGCCAGCTTGAGAATCTCGCTGAGCACCATGGTGCGGCGGGCGCTCAAAAGCGTCTCCTCAAAGCTGTGACTGCGAGCATAGTCGTGTGGGTTCATCGCTTCCTATATAGCTTACAGTGGTCAGTGAACAGTGAACAGTGAACAGAAGAGGCCAAACCTTGCTGGGAGTAGACGATTTTCCTCGCGATTCGCAAACTGACCACTGACCACTGTAATTAAACAACAACCCCGGCCGGGAGCCGGGGCTGTGAATGACGGAAGGTCGAATCGGACCCCAGTCGAAGTCCTTACGCCTTGGCCACCACGCGGCCCACTTCCTTCAGGCGGGCGGCCTTGCCGCGCAGTTCGCGCAGGTAGAAAAGCTTGGCGCGCCGCACCTTGTAGCTGCGGATCTTCTCGATCTTGTCGACCACTTTGGAGTTGAATGGGAAGATGCGCTCCACGCCCTGGCCAAAGCTCATCTTGCGCACGGTAAACGTGCCCTGGGGGCCTTTGTTGATGGCGATCACCAGGCCCTCGAAGGCCTGCAAACGCTCCTTGTCGCCTTCCTTGATCTTCACCTGGACGCGAACCTGGTCGCCAGGCACAAACTCAGGGAGGTCGGTGCGCTTGAGCTTGTCGGCCAGGCGCTGCATTACGGGATGTATGGACATTGGATTTTTCCTGCTGATGGACTCAGAATATTCAGTTTACTACAAATGGGAGGATTTGCGCCTGGCCTCATGCGCGATAGTCCTTAGGGTCGATGCATTTGTCGTATATTGCCCGGTCAATCTTCAGCCAGTCGGTGCTATTGATACCTCGTTTATTGTGTGCCGCAGGGCTCCAATGAAATGCACTGACAACCTTAATCCAGCGGTTTTGCTGATGTGAGATGGTGCGTATCTCGGTTGCGGCCTCAGACAGATCCTGGTCCTGGCTGAATATGACGGCTACGTCGTACGCACTGTTCATTGCTCCGGTGAGGATGTCCAGGGCAATTCGGACGTCAATGCCTTTTTCCTCCCTTGTGAGGAAGCTATGACTGGTCCCATCCGGCAGTCGTACTATTTTGTTGCGATAGCGCAGTGAGCGCGTAAATACCTTCACGCCAACTCTTCCCATCTGAGCGGTCTTTTTCACCCAAAAAGAGTGCCGAATGGGGTCGTCTGCCACGTCAGGGATACCGGTGTAAAAACGGCATTCTACGAAATCCCAACCGTGAACTGCGCAAACTTCTTGAGCAAGTAGGTGAACGTCGAAATTTGGAAAAGTGTAGCCGAAGGCTTCCTTTGCTGAGTAAAAGAGATTCTGGCCATCGATAAAAACGATGGCGCGCTTTTGTGTAGGTTCAATCATTATGTATCTCCCTATTTTGGGTTGAGGGGATGTAATCCCGAGTTGCTATTTAGAGATTCTTGGTTCAATTGAAGGTAAATAACCCCGCCTGAGGCCGGTCGGCAGTCAGACGGGGAGCAGATGAATGTTTCAATTCTACCCTATTGCCCTTTCTGCGCTATAGTTCCCGTATGGACGAAAAACGCGAATTGCTGCGCCACACTCTGGCCACCGTTGCCTACCGGGCCGCCCGCGCCCTGGAAGGCGCCCCCGACCACTTTGCCGGTTTTGCCGCTGCCGGACGCCTGCCGGTGCAGATTCTGGCCCACATGGGCGACCTCTTTGACTGGGCGTTGAGCATGGCCATCGGCGAGGAGCGCTGGCAAGCCGCCCAGCCGCGCCCCTGGGCCGAAGAGCAGCAGCGATTTTTCCAGTCGCTCCAGACCCTGGATGCCTTTCTGGCCTCCGATGCGCCGCTGCGCGCTCCGGCTGAACGGCTTTTCCAGGGCCCCGTGGCCGACGCGCTCACCCATGTAGGCCAGTTGGCCATGCTGCGCCGCCTCTCCGGCAGCCCCGCCATCGGGGAGAACTTTTTTGTTGCCGAGATCAAGGCTGGCCAGGCGGGCGCGGCTCAACCCGCGGCGGTCAAGCCGTTTAAGGCGCGCTAGGGATCCTCAAATATGCCGATATTTTGATTCGGGATATAGCTACTCTGGTTTCGCTATAGCCCAAGATATGCTTTCCACTACTGCTGGAGGCACCCAGAGTGCATTTGCGAAACTTACTTCTTCGGGATCTGCGGCGTTTGTCGCCAGCCGTTATACGGGACGCTGAAGATCAAAATTCCAGTGATTCCAATTAATATAACTGGCCACCAGTCAAGTTCCGCTTTCACAACGCCTCGCCAATTCCCGAATACCAGCGCCGGAATATATGTAAAGATAAAAACTAGGTTTGCCGCTGCAGCCCATTTCTTTAACGCAGGTTTACCTGTTAAGATCATCCACCATGCAATACCCCAGATGATTGCATAGATCACACAGATCGTGTTGCTGAAGATATCACCACTATCAACTGTATGCGATCGAACTATCCTGAGAATGTTCGTGCATACTGCATAGGCCATCACCAAGGACATGAAGAAAAATATCCAGCAGTACAGGGTTCTGTATAGTCCTAGCAGCAGTGCTGGAAGTAATGTGATAATTCGCGACAGATTCATCTCCAATTCCTCCACCTGAACATACTATCAGTTACAAGCAAAAGGTCTACTGGAATGCCAGCGGTTTCCAGGCGCCATTGTCTTTCAGCGCCAGTTGCAGCGGCCGGGGCGGGCCCTGGGGCGGAACGGTGACCTCAATCCATAGCTCATGGCCGGGCTGGAACAAACTCGGGTCCACGGCGTGCTCGGCAATGTAAAAATCCACCGGCTGGTCGAGGCGAAGCGCGTCGCACGACGATCCCGGCATGGCCGTTACATTCTCGCCCTTCGAAGTGAGGTCGGCTTCGGGAATGCGGATGGCCAACAGCCTGTTGCCCTCCACTTTGAGCTTGGCGCGGAAGGAGACGGGGTACTCCGATTTGACAGTGAAGCCGGTCGGCTTGGTGGTGCCGTCCGTGTTGCGCGGGAAGACGGCATGCAGGGCGCTGGGCAGCGTGCTCTCACAGCCGTTTACCGTCACGCGAAGACTCAGATAGCGCCCGCGCATCACCATATTGGGATCGTAGGCCGCTGTCCGCACCCAAACCCGCGGGCAGCTCCGGCGCTGGTAGAGATACTTGGCCGCGATTGACGAGACCAGCGCCAACTGAATCAGAAGCAAAACAATGGAGGTTTTGGAAAATTTCATAATGCCTCCTCTTCGGAAAGTTCCGCTTTTCCCATGCCGGCAAGGAGTTTGCGGCGCCATTTTTCCAGCGCCCATCCTCCGGCTAAAAAGAGAATGCCCAAACCGATCAAGCCCAGCGAGCGGTTAAATTTGTCCATGATATCGCTGAAGTAGAACCAGCCCACGGCAATGGCAAAGCCCACAATGCCCAGGTTGACCAGCGCCTGCGATGTCTGCCGCACTCCCCACCAGATGATGAAGACAGCAAAGGCCGCCACCAGCGCGTGGGCGGCGAGGTTGGGTTCGTTGCGATAAGCAGTGCCGTTGTTATAGCTCTCCGTCCAGATTCGTTGACACCAAGGCAGAGCAATCGAGAAGCAGATTGCGGTAGCCACGGGAATCACGCTCTTTAAAAACTTGAAGACGGCAAAGAGCAGCGGAATTGCGGCAATGAAAACCCAGCCCCAGGTGCGCAGGCCGAGAGGCAGGTAGGTCTTGTCGCTGAAGGAACTCCAGCCTTCCAGCAGGACGACGACTCCCACGACGGAGGCAATGGCCCCGACGGTAAAGAGAATCCCCTGAACAATCCTGCGCTTGGAGCCAAGAAAAAACGTCAGGTAGAGAATCGCCCACACAATCAAAAATCGGCCCACGTAGACGTTTTCGCCGATGTGGCCCTCGGCGTAATAACTAAACTCCGAGAGCAGCCAGGCCGGGAAGAGCAGCAGGGTCAGCGTCTGCTGCGCCTCGTCGTGGAGCAGAATCCAGCCGGCCAGGGCGGCCAATGCCCACAGCAGCACCGCCGCCGGCCAATGCTCTTCGATGTTGAAGATCTGGCCTACCAGCGCAATGGCTGCGCCAGTGGAGAGGGTTCCCACGGCGTGCAGGGCCGTCGAAAGCACGCGGAAGCGCTTGCGCGCCCAGCTTCCGCCGAGGTGGAAGAGGCTCACCATTCCCAGCACCACGGCCAGCCGCGTAAAGGGCCCGATCCGGTCCCAATGAGCGGAGACAAACAGCGCTACGCCGCAGGCCAGCAGGATGGCCCCCAGTACCAGCACCACGATCACCTGCCAGCGCAACCCTGCGGGCTTCTTTTGCTCGCTTTCCCAGGCGCGGATGTGGCGCGCGGTGGCCCCATCCAGGATGCCGGCCGTCTGCCAGCGGGTTAGATACGTTTCAAAGTCAGCCATAACAGTTGGCAAAAGTAGAACACATTTTGGCGGACTTCGCGGCAGAAAATATTGAGGGTTGGCTGCGCGGCCGGAAGAGAGTCTGCAACATGGATCGATAGACACGGGCTTGTACGCAGAGTAAAATTCCCGCATTATGCGCAAAGTACTCGCAGTTTTTGGCCTGCTTGCCGTGGCTGCTCTGCCCCCCGCCGTTGCCGCCCCGGATCTGGTTCAGCCCTCGGAATACGCCATACTGCTCGCTTCGCTGAAGGCGGGCAATACCGGCATCGACTATACGCGCCTGCGCCTCAGCTACATGGACTCGCCCGAATATAAAGCGGCCAAGGATGTCTCCAAGTCCGAGGACGCCATGACCGAGGCGCTGAACAAAAAGGATTATCCCGAAGCTCTCAAAAACGCCGAAGCCGTGCTCGAAAGCAATTATGTGAATATGGATGCGCATTTCGTAGCTCTCGTGGCGAACCGGGAGATGGGCGCATTGGACAAGGCGCAGTTCCACAGAACCGTCTTTCACGGGCTGATCGACTCGATCCGCAGCTCAGGCGACGGCAAATCGCCGGAGACGGCCTGGGTGGTGATCAATGTCCATGAGGAATATGTGGTGCTGCGCGTCCTCGGATTCAGGCCCAGGGGGCAGAGCTTAATTCAGAAGGATGGCCACTCCTACGACGTGATGAAAGTAAAGAACACCGAAGACGGAACGGAGCAGACCTTCTACTTTAACGTGGATATTCCATTCAAGCACTACGGCTTCTGAGGGGAATCGCGCACCTCTTCAGAGCGGCACTCGCTGCGTGGGCGCTGCCGCCGCCGTATCATCAAAGAGTATGCGTTTCGAGATCGTCACCATCTTCCCGGAGTTTTTCACGAGCATCTTCGAGAACGGGATTCTGCGCCGCGCCCTGGCCGAGGGGCTGGTGACGGTGGAAGTACACGATCTGCGCGCCTTTACCCATGACCGCCACCGCACCGTGGACGACCGCCCCTTTGGCGGCGGCGAGGGGATGGTGCTGAAGCCCGAGCCGTTGGCCGAGGCGCTGGCCGCGCAGGGGATTCAGCCGAAGGCGGAGCGGCATGCGTCAAATGCCGCGCAAGCGGCGGCTGCCCCACCGCAGGTGGTCCTGCTCTCCGCGCAGGGCCGTCCCTTTACCCAGGCTTTGGCCCGCGAGCTCGCCCGCACCGAGCGCGTGGTGCTGATTTGCGGGCGCTACGAGGGCGTGGACGAGCGCATCAACCAGCTCTACTGCGACATGGAGTTGTCCATCGGCGACTATGTGCTGAGCGGGGGAGAGCTGGCCGCCGCCGTGGTGGTGGATGCGACCATGCGCCTGCTGCCCGGCGTACTGGGCAACGAGGCTTCGGGCGACTTTGAAAGCTTTGGCGTGGCCGATGCCGAGATTGCCGCCGCCGAGGATGGCGTTCCGCGTTCGCAGCATGGAGCGGGAGGGCTGCTCGACTACCCGCACTACACCCGTCCTGCCGAATTCGGCGGCCTGCGCGTTCCCGAGACCCTGCTCAACGGCGACCACGCCGGGATTCGCCACTGGCGCCGCGAGCAGCAGTTGCGCAAGACTCTGGCCAACCGGCCGGATTTGCTGGAGAATGCCGCGCTCAGCAAGGAAGACCACAAGCTGCTGGAGGCGATCCGCGGAGAAGCTGAATCAAAGTAATCGAAGAGTATAACCCGCAATTGCTATACTGCATGGCAGAAAATCTTTGCTTCGGAAAGTTCAAGGTGATGTATGGATTTCGATTATGTTGTCTTGCCGGCCATCATTTTTGTGGTGGGCGTTCTGGTGATTTGGTTGAGCGTTCGCCGCTTTCGTTCGCTCTCCAACCAGAGTTACCGAACATGGCGGAAGGTTGTTGAGCGTATTGTTCTCTCAATCGTGGTTCTACTGGTGGCTGTCTTGGCGGGCAGCAGCGCTTACAACGCGATCGCTCTTCACCTCTTTTGGGCGACGAATTCGCCTCCCGGCGCTTTCTACTCCGTTAATGGCCACAGGATGCACATCATTTGCACGGGTAGCGGCTCGCCCGCCATCGTACTGGAAGCGGGTTTAGGAAACGACTCGCTGACCTGGGGAGGGGTGCAGCCGGTGCTCTCCAGCACCACGCGCGTCTGTTCGTATGACCGCGCCGGTTTCGGCTGGAGCGACGCGCTGCCAGCTCCGCGCGACGCCGACCATATCGCCGCTGAGTTGCACGAACTTCTGCTTCAGGCCAAAGTCACTGGCCCCATCGTGCTGATGGGCCATTCCATCGGTGGAATGTATCTGCGTGATTTCGCTACCCGCTATCCGGAGAATATTGTTGGGATCGTCTTTGAGGATAGTTCCACGCCTTTGCAGGACGAGAACCCCGTGATGAAGGCCCTGCAGAGCAAGGCGCCACCAACTTGGGCGTTTGAGCTGCTGGCAAAATCCGCAATGAGTACGGGAGTTCCGCGCCTCATGGGAATGTGTTCGCAATCCATCAAAGGCTTTGATGCCCGGGCTGCAAAGTTGCAGGCGGAGGATATCTGCCAAACACATATCAGCGCGATGTTTGACTATATGGACAGCTTCAATCGATCCGGCCAAGAAACCGTTCATACCGGACCCTACGGCGCGCTGCCGATTCTCATCATCTCAGAGGATCCCGCCCAGGCGGTCGCCGCTTCATCGGTAGATGCGGCGAACGTCTTTTACGGGATGCAGGAAGACCTCAAGAAGCTCTCCACGCGCAGCCGCAGAATCATCGCCAAAGGCAGCACCCACTACATTCATATTGATCGTGCGGATCTGATTGAGAAAGAGGTGCCGCTGTTCATCGAGCAGATTCGCGGCATAGCGCCGCAGCCGGACAACTGGGGATCGACAATTACGGAATAGGCTGGAATTTCGCGCGGTTGAAAATGGTCTGCGGCCTGGCTTATTTGCGGGAAGATTTTCCTGGAAGATTCAAGTCGATCAGCCCCTCGGGCAGCGCCATCTCCACGCGCTTCGCTTCGAGGTAAATCTTTCGTAAGTAGTTCTTGGCAAAGGGGATAAGAACCTCCCCAGCCGCGCCCCCAACTACCAGCAGCGCCACTGTCCCGGAACTCCGGTCCACGCTCTCGATTTTGCCCACCGTTACCGGCTTTGCCCCGGCCACGTCGATCAGCGCGCAGCCGATCAGGTCGCCGGTGTAGATTTCGTCCTCGGCCAGAGCAGCCCGCTCGGAGCTTGGAAGGGCGACGATCAGCCCCTTGAGGGTTTCGGCGGCGGAGATGGAGTCCACCCCGGCAAAGTGCAACACGATGCCGCTCTTGTGCAGCCAGTGGGCGATAAGCTCGACCTCGCGCGGAGAGGCGTCGGCTACCATTGAGTGGGCGGATTTAGCGGCAGAATCCGGCAGCAGCCAGAGCCGCTTGCGTTCTGCAAATTTTTCAGGAAAATCAGTGAGAATCTCGGCGAAGACCTCGCCTTTGCGCCCCTGCGTGCGGCGTATCCGCGCCAGCCAGACCCAGTCTTCAGGCGAGGTCATCGCTGCCTCCAGTGATAGGCCGGATGCGGCTTTCTCAGGGCTCGTCTTCTTCGAGGATGTCGAGCGTGTAGCGGTGATGCACCTTCATGCTGACAGCGCCCAGGATGGTGCGCATCGAACGGGCGGTGCGCCCCTGCTTGCCGATGACCTTGCCCACGTCCTGCGGGGCCACTCGGAGCTTGAGAACCGTGTTTTCGTCGCGGCCCACGCTCTCCACCTCAACGGCTTCCGGCTCATCCACCAGCGCCCGCGCAATCTCGCGGACCAGTTCTTCCACTTGAACACTAGCGTTTTGGGTCATGCTCTTGCCTCTGACCAGTGCGACCTGGAATTGGCAGCCATGGTTTGGCGGCCTGAAATGAACCACATGGAACTTTGGCCGCATAGTAACAGCCCACACCCTCCGCCGTCAGCAAATAAAATGCGCGCAGGCTGGGTGAGCCCGCGCGCGCGTTCTGGGAGGGGCAAAAATCAGGCTGCGGCGGTTTCTGGAACCGGCGCGGCGGCCGGAGCCTTGGCAAGCAGCTTTTCGACCCGGGACGATAATTGCGCGCCCACGCTGCGCCAGTAGTCGATGCGCTCCTGCTTCAGATCGACCGTGGCCGGGTTGGTGCGGGGGTTGTAGGTGCCGACGACCTCGATGGAACGGCCATTGCGGGCGCGGTCCTTCTCGATGACCACGATGCGATAGTAGGGTTGCTTGGGAGCGCCAATACGCGCTAAACGAATCATTACCACGGCGATATGGTTCCTTTCAGATTGCAAAACTATGTTGTTGTCTACAGGTTGCTGGCCGGGAAATTCATGCCAAGCCACAGGGAGGGATGGACGGACGCGCCCAGCCATACAAGACACAACACCTAAGTATCGCCGATAGCGGGCGGTTGAGGCAAATGGCTCTCCCGCCGCCAGTAACAGACTAAGACGCAGCGGTCAGGCCAGGCGCGCTATTTGCCTTGCTTGCCCTTTTTACCTCCAGCCAACTTCGCCGCGGCCTGTTGCGGCTGGTCGCCGCTGTGGTGCCGTTTATGGTGGGCCAGAGCCTTGGCAATCTCCTCGGGAGAGAGCTTGCTGCCGCCCAGATGCAGAACATCGTTGGCAATTGCAGGGTCGGTTTTGGTCGGTTCCATGGGGATCTCCTTTTTCTAGGGAGGGCGCGCGAAACCGGGCAGGGCTGGTTCCCTCCCGCTCACAGCATAGTCCCATTCGGCAAGGACGAACAGAATCTCTTTTGCCGGGAGAACCGCATTCGTCGTCTATAGGTTTTTCCGATCCGCGCGGCCCCACACTGTAGCGCCGGCCTCCCGGCCGGCTGTAGCGTGGACCTCCCGGTCCACGCTTGTTTCTTATCAGCTATGAATCTTCTTCAGCAGCCATGCCATGTTCTGGCCCAGGGTTTTCATGGTCTGCATGCCCTCCTCGTCGCGCTCCACATCGCCCGGCTGGAGGCCGATGCCGATGTTCCAATAGGACGAGCCGGGGATGATCATCTCGCTGATCAGGAAGAAGTGGTTCAGGGCGTCGAAAGCGTGGATTGCGCCGGCGCGGCGCACGGCCACCACAGCCGCGCCCACTTTGCGCCGGAAGAAGTTGCCATTGGCCCGGGAAACCAGGCAGGCGCGATCCATCAGGGCCTTGATCTCGGGCGAGATGTCGGCCACATAGGTCGGCGAGCCCAGCAGGATGCCGTCTGCCTCCTCCATCTTTTCGATCAGGGCATTGCCCTCGTCGCTCTTCTGCCCGCAGCGGCGGTCCTTGTTTTGCGCGCATTTGCGGCAGGCGAGGCAGCCGTGAATCTTCATTCCGCTCATTTCGATCAGCTCGGTTTCGATTCCCTCGCTTTCCAGCTCCTTCAGAACGCGGCGCAGCAGGATGGCCGTGTTGCCGCCCTTGCGGGCGCTGCCGTTCAACGCAACAACCTTGATCCGAGTTCCGCTCATGGTCCTTCTCCCTTTGCCGGCCATCCGGATGGCCGAAATCACCCAACCCCCTATTATGCTTCCTCGGCTAGGGCAAGTTTACTCTGGTTTCGCTCTAAGGGCAGTGCAATCGCATTTGCATCGTTGCAAGGTACGGATTTCAGCGAAGGGTACGGGCTTCAGCCCGTACATTAGGTGCGCAAAGTCATCGTGGGCCTTCGCCTTGATGGGAGAACATTGCAATTAGTTGCCGGTTTTTGCAGATAATTATTCCTTTCTGGTGCACAATCAAAGCAATCAAAAGGCCATGTCGCTCACGATCTTTGACAACTGATTCGCTGACAGTTGAAAAATCGCATCTTTTCGCTTCCGCCGCTTCCGCAACCCACTCAAAAATAATTGGTTAGCTTCACCGCAGGCGCAAAAATGCAACAAATGTTTTTCCCCGTATTCGCCTTTTAGACCCAAAGACCAAATTCGGTAATCGTCATGAAATCAACAACATGGCAAATCAGAAAGGGCGAACAAAGGGCAAACAAAGGGCGAAACCCATGCGCGGGATTCCGGGTCTCCGTCTCTCAATTTTGAGACGCGGGAGTCGCATCCTCCATCGGGATCGTATTTCAAATGCGATGGCCCTGAGCTCAGAGCAGTTTTTTCCGATGCGCGTTTTTCAAATAGTTTGAGGCGGATCGCGCAAGATTTCGCCCTTGCTCCGTTCAAAGAGTGTGGACAGCGGCGGATTTCCTTTTCGCGGGAAGCATTTTGCCCTCGCCAGGGTCTATAGGAGTAGCATTTCTGTGGTTGGTCCAAGGAGGATTTGTGCGCCGAATTCTTGTAGTTTTCTCTCTCGCCGCCTTCACCGTAACCCTTGCCGCCCAAGCGCCGGCTGGGTCCGTTGTCAAGCCAAAGCTGGCCGCGCCGAAGGCGCAGTCAGCCGCGCCGCAGGGGCCGCAGGTGGTCAAAGACCTGCCCGTGCGCAAGGTAGTGCTCTACAAGAACGGCGTGGGCTACTTTGAGCACGCCGGCTCGGTCACCGGCAACCAGCGCGTGGCCATCGATTTCACCTCGCCGCAACTGAACGACGTCCTGCAGTCACTCACCGTGCTCGACGAGGGCGGAGGGCGGATTGCCGGGGTCAACTACAACTCCACCACGCCGCTGGCCGAGCAGCTCAAAACGCTCTCCCTGGGCATGACCGACGAGCCCACCTCGACAGAACTTTTCCAGGCGCTAAGAGGCCAGCGGGTCGAGGTCACGGGAGGGCCGGGCGGCGCCATTACCGGTCGTCTGCTCTCCATCGAGTCGCGCACCGAAAAGGTCGGCAGCGATGCCGATACTACGATTGACAAGTTTTATCTCACGCTGATTGCAACGTCAGGAGCGGCGCGGGTTATCGAACTGACCCCGGCGTTGAGCGTGCGCCCGCTGGATGCGAATCTTCAGGGCCAGCTTGACCGCTATCTGGAACTGCTCTCGACGACGCACTCCACCGGCCTGCGCCACCTGACGCTGGACGCGCTCGGGATAGGCCAGCGCCAGTTGCGCGTCAGCTACATCAGCGAGGTTCCGGTCTGGAAGTCCACCTACCGCATCGTCTTCCCGCGCACGCCCAACGGCAACGCCACCATGCAGGGCTGGGCGGTGGTGGACAACACCGTGGGCGCGGACTGGGACAATGTGCAGTTGTCGCTGGTAGCCGGAGCGCCGCAGAGCTTTATCCAGCCACTCTCGCAGCCCATCTACACCAAACGGGTGGAGATTCCCATCGCCACCGAGGCGCAATTGACGCCACAGACCTATGAGGCGGCGGAGGAGAAGCAAGCGGAGGCGCGATCTGAGATGATGAGCAACCAGCTTGCCGTGCCTCATGCCGCTCCGATGATGACAGCCAGAAAGAAGGTGTCGGCTGGAGGCGTAGGTTCCGGCGCTGGTATCGGTTCCAGCTACGGTGGCAGAGTCATGAGAAACGGCGCTAACTCCGTTTCCGTAACTGCCGACGCTCTTACGATTGGCGTAGATCGAGCCAGCGACGCATTTCATGAAGGCGACGTGACCACCAACGCCTTTGATGACTTCTTCGAATACGCGCTGACTGCTCCGGTCACCATCCATAAGAACGAATCGGCCATGGTGCCCATCCTGCAACAGGAGCTCCCCGCGATGCACGTGACGGTGTGGAGCGAGCGGGAGCCCACGCCCATGCGCGCGGTGTGGCTGGAGAACAAATCCAAGCTGACGCTGGACTCCGGCAGCTTTTCCATCTTCGAGTCCGGCGAGTTTGCCGGCGAGGGACTGCTTGAGCCGATTCATCCCGGCGAAAAGCGGTTGCTCTCCTATGCCGCCGATCAGGCGGTGAAGGTGCGCCGCGCCGCGCCCGCCCAGACCAGCACGCTGCGCCACATCGCCATGCACCAGGGCGTGCTGGTGCAGCAGACCAGCCAGGATACTGACAGCGCCTACACCGTGAATAATACCGGCGACGAGACGCGGGAAGTGCTCATCGAGCACGCGCGCATTCCCGGCGCCGAGCTGGTCTCCGAAAGAAAGCCGGCAGAGATCACGGCCACGGCCTATCGCTACCGCATGACGGTTAAGCCGCACGAGTCCGACGATCTGCACGTCCACGAGCGCGCCTTGCTCTCGGAAACCGTCCGCATCGATCCCGACGAGGACCGCACTGCGTTTCTGATCGCAGTCGGCAAGATCACGCCGTCCGTGGAGGAAAAGCTGAAGCCGCTCATCGATGCCGAGACCGCACTCAGCGGCCTGAACGTCAAGATCGAGGAGAACGAGGCGAAAGAAAAGCAGTTGGCCGCCGACGAGGACCGCGACCGCGCCAACCTGACCGCCCTGAAGGGCAACGACGCCGCCAAGCGCTTTGTGGAGGAGCTGAACCGCGCCGAAGACGCGTTGCAAGCCGCGCGCAAACTCTCCGCCGACCTGGAGCAACAGAAGAACGCCGCGATGGACAAGCTCAACGCGCTGATTGCCGGACTGAGCTTTGACTGGGATGTGAAGTAAGGCAGGGAGTAGGGAGTAGGGAGTAGGGAGTAGGGAGTAGGGAGTAGGGACTTGACAGACTAGCGAGCAGAGATTGTTTCCTTCACCCCAATGATTACGATTCGCTTTTTGGGAACCCACGGCAGCGCTGAAGAATAAGGGGTTAGGATCATCGAAATTGTTCCACGTGGAACATATTCATTCTATTGCGCTTAACTCGATGTTTACCACTTAATTATCAGCAAGGTTTTGAAAAAAAATCAGAGAACACAGAACAGAGTACAGAGAACAGAGAATAGGGAATAGAAAACCTTGTTCCCTATTTCCATCTATCCGGTCATGACGACGCGAATCGTACGCGGTGGCGTCTTCGCCCGCCCACGATTCGAATTCCCCTCACAGCCGTAGAATCACCAGCGCCTCCCGTTCCGCGCTTCCCTCCGGGGCCAGAGTCTCCATGCGATAGTCGAAGGTGACCAGGATTCCTTTGTGGTGAATGGCCAGAGCCAGCAGATAGGCGTCAGTAATTTGGCTTGATCCCTTGATGCGCGTGCCGAGACTTATATCCAATTCCGATGAGGTGAGGGAATCCGGCCAGAAAAAATGCTTTGAACTGCCTTCTGTGTACTTGCGCAGAATCCCGATCGCTTCAGCCCAAGCTGGCGCATGAGGGGAGAATGAGGGGTTGGTCACGATCCGCAGGAATCCCAATTCCGTCACCGGACAGGTGGCCCATGGCTCTTGACGGTGAGTATGCATCCAACTACTTGCGGCCTTATGGGTTTCGTGCGCCGGCCACAGCCAACCCAATAGTACATTCACATCCAATAGCCATACTTTACTCACAGTTCGTCCTCAAGGCGCAATGTATTCCTCAGTGTGACGACCGGGCTGTCGCCGGGCACATCGAAAACTTCAAATCCATTTTCGATGCGGGTGCCCAGCGGCTTGTTCAAGGCTTGTTGGAGCAGATAGCTGGCAGCAGCTCCGGCTGGCATAGACCTGGCCGCCGCGTACTCCTTCACCTGCTGCAATACGTCATCTCGAATGTCGAGAGTGGTTCTCATGGCAATCCCTCAGGAACTGGCCGAGCCTGTGCTGCGCGACGATCCAGGGGAAACCCCGCGCGGCGCATCAAACTTATTATATGATGCGAAACACGAAATAGCGCATCAATAATACAGAATGATGCGAAATTATATTTTGCGCATCATGCACATCTGTTCACACATAGGAGGTAGGATTCGGTGGCAGTGCGCATGCAATATTGCCTTGATTCGCATCCAGTTACCATCACGGAAACTTTGGTGCCACCAGAGTTTAAGTAAAACTTCGTTAAATCCGGTAAAGTAAATAAGGCTCCTTTTGGGGCTCGGGATGCTGTCTATGGAACCTTCGAAGTCCGCGATACCGCACTCATCTGTAAGTCCTCAGTTGGCCTTTCAGCAGCAGGAGGTGCGCTGTGCGGTACGTTTTCCGCTGGCATTGCCTGTCGTGTTGACGACCGGCAAGGGAGAGATTGCCGCTATAACCCGGAATGTATCCGCCAGCGGTGTGGTTTTTGAGTTGGAAAGCCCGGTTCAGTCAGGGCTGGAGATCCGATTTTCCATGCGTATGCCCGGTGAAGTATTAGGCACGCCTCACGATGTTCTGGTTCAATGTCAGGGGCGTGTGGTACGCTGCACGAGGAACCAAAGTAACTATCTGGCTGCAGCCACCATCGACGAATATCAATTCGCCGAGCAGTGACAGCCGGAAGAGGCTTGGCAACACCCATTTTTCTTGACAAGAACTTATTATGGATTTTCAGGAAGATTCTTCTGAAGGCGAAATCCACGACGCTCCGATCCAGCCGGGGACCATCCGCGTAATTCTTGCGGATTCCCAGGCGATCTACCGCGTGGGCATACGCAAGGTTTTCGCTCTGGAAGACGACTTACGCGTCGTGGCCCAGGCTGATTCCCTGGAGAATCTGCGGGCAGCCATCGAGCGCTATCCCACCGACATCGTGCTTCTGGAGGGCAGCCTGCTGGCCGGCACGGCCAACGTGATTCCCGAGTTGCTGCGCATTGCCCCCGATGTCAAGCTGATCGTGCAGGCCGTGGCCGCCGACGAGAACCAGACAGTTGAGTTGTACCGGCGCGGCGTGCGCGGCATCGTCAGCCGTTCCATCTCGCCCGACCTGCTGGTGCGGTGCGTACGGCGGATTGCGGCCGGCGAGACCTGGATCGACAACCAATCGGTCAGCTGGGTCATTGAGGCTTATCGCGCCCAGGCCGCCGCCCTGGTCAATCCCCGCGTCCAGCCCAAGCTCTCGCCTAAGGAGATGGCCATCATTACCTGCATCACCCAGGGCAAGCGCAACAAGGAGATTGCCTACCAGTTGGGGACCACCGAGCAGGTGATCAAGAATTATCTACGCAAGATCTACGACAAGCTGGGCGTCAGCGACCGGCTGGAACTGGCTCTCTATTGCCTGCACAACAAAATTATTCATACCGACGAGGATGAGGAATTAACGGCTCAGAAGCTGGTGGGCATATAGCCGAATTCGATCGATCTACAGCAAAGGCCAGCCTTCGGGCTGGCCGTTTTGCATCGCGCAGAAAAAGCAAATCCACACCGCAAATCTGTTCACAGGCCCTAATCGCTTTCTGGCCGTTTGTAAGGTTTTTGCAGCCATTGGCGGGCTTCGTTGATCGCGCCCTGGCTGTTGTCGTTGGTCTGGACCGCCAGCCGGTATTCGTTCACCGCCCGGTCGCGCTGTCCGGTGATGTCGAATATCTTACCCAGTGCAATGTGGCTCCAGACTTCGGTCCAGCGCGGCTCGCCATCGCCGTGCAGCGCATCACGGTAGGCGTTGACGCTGGCCTGGTAGTTGCGCTGCATGTAGAGCACCTCGCCGATGCGATAGTTGGCCAGTGAACTCTGCGCGTTGTTTTCCAGGGCCTTCTGGTACTCGGCCAGCGCGCCGGCCAGATCGCCCTGGGCCGCCAATTGCTGCCCCTTGAGAATGTTGAGGCGCACCTGCACGTCGGGTGTGGACTTGAGTACCCAGCCCTGCGGGTCGATGCTGATGCGGCGCGGGCGGCCGAAGGTGTCCAAGGAAAATTGCGTTTGCGCGCCCACCACCTCGATCTGTTGCGTCTCGGTCTTGCCCTCGGTTTCAACGCTCAGCTCCACCGGCATGTGGAACAGGTCAAGGTCCTGCTCGATCTCGCCGATAACGCGGAAGCCCTTGTTATTGCCCAGCCGGTAGATGGCGAACTTGTTCGTGAACTGCGGCGCACCGGTGCTGTCGACCCACTGCGCAAAAAAAGCGGTCAAAGGCTGCCGGCTCTCGGCTTCGGCTGCCTTCTCCAGATCTGCCGCGCGCATCGAGCTGCCGCTGAACTGGCTGAGCACGCTCTTGAGCGTGGCCAGGAATGCCTGGTCGCCGATCTCCCAGCGCAGCATGTGGAAGATCATGGCTCCCTTTTCCATGGTCATCAACTGGAACTCGGGCAAAAAGGGATTCAGGCGGCCGGCGCTCGAAAGAGGAATAGTATCGTAGGCCAGCGCTCCGGCGGAAACATCCAGTAAGGCCGCCTTCAGGGCGTTTTTGCCGCTATGGTTTTCGACATATAATAGCTCGCTGTAGCGGGCCATGCCGTTGGTGATCCAGGCGTCGTTCAGGGTACGCAGGCTTACTTTGCAGCCCCACCACTGTCGGGCGATGGTGTTGGCCAGCAGGCGAACGCCGCTCTTGTCACCCACGCGGGAGCCGGGAATCGCCGCCAGCTCCGGCGCCCAGACGGATTGCAGCGTGTCGTCCGGCAATTCGACAATATTCAAGCGGCTGGATTCGGCATCGCCATAGTTCGCAGTGAAATATTCGTACTCTTTTGCCGCGGTTTCCGCCAGTTCGCCGGCTTGTTGCTGGTGACTCGCCGTTAAATAAACTTGCACGTTGCCCGCGCCGCCCGGCTCCGGGTCTACGTAGCGGCCGGCAATCACCGTGCCGGCAAAGCCGGGCTTCTCCCAACTGAAGTCATATTCGTCGCCGGGCTTAGTGCTGGCCAGAAATACCGGCTTGGCTCCGCCCCGCGCGCCGCTTGAAAAAACCCGCATACCGTGAGGCACGCGGATGTGCATCTCCACTGTGAAACGGCTGGTCAGATCACCCGAGGTGGGAAACCAGCGCGCCGGGTAGAGCAGGTAGGTGATGGGTTCCTGGATGGCGGCCAGCTTGACGCCCTCGATTGGGCCATCGTTATTGCCCGTGATCACGCCCTCGTACTCAAAGGTCCAATGCACGGCTTGCCCGTGGACAAAGGGCGTGGCCGGGACAATGCGAATGTTGCCGTCCGCCGCGCGCTGGCCGGTGAGCACCGTGCCGGCCTCGTCGGAGATTTTTGTCACCTTCAGCGCCGGGTGCAGGCCGAAGCTGACAGACTCGGCTTGTTGCGGCCCGGCATTTTCCGGCGCGGTGAAGCTGACCACCGTCCTGGCCGACAGGTGGTGCGTCTCCGTGTCAATCTCGGCGTCGATCGCGTAGCCCGTGACGGCCGGCGCGGGCCGCTCAGTCCGCTGGGCGGCGAGCGGAACGGCTACGATGAGAGCGCAGGCCAAAATGAACAAGCCCGCCAGCAACGACCTTCTTGTCTTTATGCGCACGCAGCCATTATCGCAGCCGCCGCCATGGCATTTCACCCCGGCCTTCTGTGGCCGGTCGCGTTCACTGCTTGATGATTTCCAGCTCGATGGTCAGTTTGACCTCGTCGCCCACGACGATCGCCGGGAAGCTGGTTCCAATCCCGTAGGCGGTTCGGCTGAGGGTTGTGGTGGCGGAGAAACCGGAGTGTGGCTTATGGTCCATCGCACCCTCGACCGGCGTGCTGGGGCCTTCCACATCGAGCACGATGGGCAGGGTGACGCCGTGCAGGGTCAGGTTGCCGTTCACCGTCAGCCTGCTGCCATTCTTCACTACGCCGGAGCTGGTGAAGGTTGCCGTGGGAAACTTGGCCACATCGAAGAACGCATCGGTTTTCAGGTGCGTGTCGCGGGCCGGCTCGCCGGTGTCCACGGTGGTAGTGTCGATGGTGACCGTAATGGTGGACTTGGTGACATCCGCCTCGTTGTAGACCAAAGTGCCTTTTACCCCGCCAAAGCGGCCATGCACGTTGGAGACGCCGCCGTGGCGGATGCTGAAAATAACTGCGCTGTGGGCCGGATCGGTGGCCCAGGCGGAGGTTTGCGCCATGGCCAGGGGAGCTGCCAGCGCCAGAATGCCAGACAAAATTGCCAAACGCTTCATCGTAATTTCCTTTCGGTGACGGGCCGTCGGGCCGCTGTGGGGGTGGGGGAGGGGAGCCTCGTATCGAATGCGCAAAAATGGGTAATATTTTCCTCGCGAAATCTTCACGTAAAATTTCGATGCTGATCAATTGTGATTTGTTGCAACAATTTTTGTCTGGTTCCAATAGACCAGCCTTGGAAAGGTACTTCGAGTCCCGATTCTCTGTTCCCTGGTCCCTTTTCCCTGTTATTCTCGCGTAGATGTCCGTTCTGAACGACTTCCGGCGACTTACACGGCCCCAGCGGCACACCTTTCTGGCCGCCTTCCTGGGCTGGACCATGGATTCGCTCGACTTTTTTCTGCTGGTCTTCTGCGTCAAAGCCATCGCCGCGGAGTTCCACACACTGCCCTCGGCGGTGATGGGCGCGGTCTTTCTGACGCAGGCCTTCCGGCCGCTGGGCGCGCTGCTTTTCGGCGTGCTGGCCGACCGCTACGGCCGCCGTCCGGTGCTGATGGTCAACATCCTGAGCTTTTCTGTAATCGAGCTGGCCTGCGGCTTTGCGCCTTCGCTCATGGTGCTGCTCGGGCTGCGTGCGCTGTTTGGTTTGGCCATGGGCGGCGAGTGGGGCGTGGGCGCGGCGCTGGCCTTTGAGACGCTGCCCGCCGAGGGCCGAGGCGTCTTCAGCGGAATTTTGCAGGAGGGCTATGCGCTGGGCTCCATCCTGGCCGCGGGCGCATTCGCTCTTTTCTTTAACGGCTTTATGCTGCCGGGACTACACATCCCTGGAATCGGCTGGCGGGGGCTATTCATCCTGGGCGCACTGCCGGGTTTGTTCGTGTTCTTGTTGCTGGCGCGCGTGAAGGAGTCGCCGGTGTGGCTGGAAGGCAAAAAGCAGCGGCAGGCGCGTTCTACCACTGACGTCCACAGCGCCAAAGCGCGCGAGTTCGCCAACCTGCGGGCCTTTCTGCCCACCTTTCTTTTTCTCATCTTGCTGATGACCGCATTCATGAGCTTTTCGCACGGCACGCAGGACGTGTATCCCACCTTCCTCGCCACCTACGCGAAACTTACGCCGCAGATCGTCGGCCTGATCGGCGTCTTGTATGGCATAGGCTCCATCGCGGGCGGCATTGCCTTTGGGGCGCTCTCGGAGAAATGGGGCCGCAAGCGGGCCATCATCGTCGCGGCTCTTATGTCGATTCCGGTGATTCCGCTGTACGCCTACGGCCACTCGGCCCTCGCGCTGGGCATCGGCGCAGTGCTCATGCAGTTCATGGTGCAGGGAGCGTGGGGCGTTGTGCCGGCCTATCTCACCGAGCTTTCGCCGGCTCCGGTGCGGGCCACGGCGCCTGGACTCGCCTACCAGTTGGGCGGCCTCATCACTTCCTGGAACGGCAAGGCACAGGCGCTCATCGCCGAGCGTACCGGCAACTACCCGGCAATGCTGGCCGGTACCGTCATCCTTGTGGCGCTGACGCTGGCCGGCTTGGCGCTCGCGGGCCGCGAAGCCAAGGGACAGGAGATGACGGCGGCGTGAGAGAAGGTTTGCCGCCTACCGTTGAAACATCCCAACCAGCCTGCCGCTCGCCAGAATATGTTCCTGCATCGCTGCTTCCACCTGCGCGCGCGTCGCGCCCACCTGCAGATTCAGCTTGGCGTTCAGCGCATAGAGCGTGAAGACGTAGTGGTGCGGCGAACCCGGTGGAGGACAGGGCCCTCCATAGCCGAGGTCGCCGAAATCGTTGCGGCCCTGGCGCGCGCCGTCGGGAAGCTGGCCCAGCGCCGGCAGCCCCTCGGGAAGCGCCCGCATCCCTGCGGACAGGTTGAACAGCACCCAGTGAACCCAGGTTCCGCGGGGCGCGTCCGGATCGGTGACCGTCAGAGTAAAGCTCGCAGTCGCCGCTGGTGGCGCGTTCCAGCTCAATTGCGGAGAGATGTTCGCTCCGCTGCACGTATACTTAACCGGAATCCGGCTTCCGTCTTGGAAACTGGTACTGGATAGATTCATCGTTTGCCCCCTTGCTGCTGAACTGTGGCAGCCCGGCAGCGCCGCACCCAGGAGCAGAACTCCCGCCGCAACGCTCCACACCGATTGCCGTAATTCTCCGACGACTCGTTTATTTGCCGAAGCATGCATACGCCGTCTACCTCCTTGCAAACTATCCACTGCCAGGGAATTTTAGTACATTTCACGGTTCCTGGAATGTGAGCATCGAGCTATCCCACCCTAGCGATAGGAAAAAATCGCAAGGATGGGGCACGGAATTTTTGTGCTAAGGGTGTGAAAACCGTAGGCTGGTTGGGTTAAGGAGTCGAATTCGTTGCCCGCGTTCCCTGACCCCTGATCCCTTTCCCCTGTTCTTTCACTTTGGCCGGATGAGTTCGAAGCGGTCGCGGGTGCGGACCCAGGTGTTGCCGGCCATGCGGCCCACGGCATCCAGGCCTGCCGGATCGACGCGAAAGTCCTCCACCAGCTCCTCGCGCAGGTGAAAGCGCACCACCTCGCCCAGCACGATGACGCCGCTGGCCAGCGCGTGGCCGGTGTAGATGACCTGAAGCAGCTTGCACTCCATCTGCGCGGGCGACTCGGCGACGCGCGGCGGCCTTACAACCGCACTGGGAACCGGCGTCAGCCCGGAGAGCGGGAACTCGTCTACCTCCGGGGGAACCTCGGCGGAGGCGGCGTTGGCCGCGACGGCGATGGCGTCGCTGACTACATTGATGACAAACTCGCCCGTCTCTTCCACGTTGCGCAGCGTGTCCTTTGGCTCGACGGTCCCATCCGTAGCGCCGGCGCGCAGCGACGGGCAAAAGAGCACCGTGGGCGGATTGGAGCCCACGCCGCAGAAAAAGCTGAAGGGCGCGAGATTTGCCACGCCCTCCCGGCTCATCGTGGAGACCAGAGCCACCGGGCGCGGCACGATCATACCGGTCATCAGCTTGTACATTTGCCGGGGCTGGCAATTTGCCGGATTGAAGCAGAGCATGGGGCTTGCGGAAGAGCGCTGGTTATCCATGCAGATAGCCTAGACCATTGCGCCGCCGATCGTAACGCCAAAGCAATACATCTTACTTTTCTGTTTGCTCTGAGAGCCCAACTTCGGCCGGTGGCGCCAGCGTGTGCGTCTTCCACCACTGCTCCATCACCTGGCTCCAGCGGTCGCTGCGGCCGATCCACAGTTCAGCGGCACGGTCGTAGTGGGCCAGGTTGTTCTCCAGCCAATAAGGCCGGTTGTCACGCAGCCAGGCCTGCTTGTAGAGACCGCCAAGCAGCGTGTAACCGTCGCGCATATCTTCCAGCAGCCCGTTGTTCGCGCCGATGGCGAACAGCTTGGCCTGGACCTCATCTCTGCGGCTCTTGTCTGAGGCTATTGCCCGTGACTGGTTGTAGAGGGCAACGGATTCGTCGGCCGCCTGAGATTTGAGGCCGACAAAATCGATGCGGCGCGCGCCCAGCTCCATCGCGTCCAGCGCCTCCGGATTATCCAGAACACGATTCTCCTGCTTGGCAGCGGCCCTGGCTTCGGCGATCAACGCAATGGCGCGCTCGGCGTGCAGGCGCACCTGGCTCACGACAGGCCGCAGCTTGTCGTTAAGGCGCTCACCCTCCGGCGTGAAGGGATCCACCCAGAAGTAAACGTCTCTGGCATCGTGCAGGTCGGCCTCTTTGAACGAGTTGTGGGCGGCCATCAGTTCGCGCTGCGCCTCGCTGATCTTGCCTGTCGGATCCTGGTGGAACGCCTGGCCAAACGATGACAAAAAAGCCTCCTCCGAGCTTTCTCCCGATTGCCATCCGGCGGCCGCGCCAAAGAGTACGCCAAACCAGTTCTCGTCGAAGATGCCCTCGCCATCGTCATTCCACACAGTGTTCAGCACGCCCGTTGCGCCCAGCGTCTGGCCGTCGCGCACAAAGGCGCGAATGTTGGCCAGCGCCTCGTTGTTGTTGGGGTAGAGGCGATTCCAGTTGCTGACGCCCGGCGCAACCCACGTTTCCAGGCCCGCTTTGGTAAACGGCTCGATGATCGGATTGAAATCCGGCTGGGCTCGGTACTCCCAGGGCACGGCGATCATGTCCTTGGGCAAGGTGCCCACCAGCTCCGGCGATTTGACCGCGATGTCACCCCAGAAGAGCAGCCGCTTGTGGTTGGGCGCGAGCGTCGCGTGAATCTGCTTGAGAAAGTCGATGTAGACCGCGCCCAGCCCCTGCTTTTCAACCTGCTCGCGTGTCTTGCCCAGGCCCAGGTCATTGGTTTCGTCGGCGCCGATGTGCGCGTAAGGAGCGGGAAAGACCTGGGCGAGCTCGCTGAACCAGCTGCCGATCAGCGACAGTGTGGCCGCGTCGCCGGGCGCCAGCACCGAGCCGTGCGGCGTCTCGCCCAGTGTGGAGAACTGCTCGAATTTGAGCAGATGGTGCAGGTGGCCGAAAGACTCCTGCTCGGGAATGACGGTGATGTGGTACTGGGCGGCATAGGCCACCAGCTCGCGGGCTTCGTCGGGCGTCATTGCGCCGCCGGGAAAGGCCGCAACTGGAGAGACTGCATAGGCGAAGGTGTGCTCAAAGTAGGGCGAGAAGATGTTGATCTTGTAAGCCGCCAGGGTGCGAATCTCGCGCTTCAAAAATTCCATGTTGGGCAGCGGGCCGCGCGACCAGTCGTCAGAGAGCCCGCGAAAGGCCATCGCCGGCCAGTCGCGCAGCGTGGGCACGAGCAGCACCGCGTCCTGGCCGCTGCCTCGAATCAACTGCTTCACCGTCTGCGCGCCATAAAAGATGCCGGTGGAGGTTTCGGCGATCACCGCCAGGCCGCCCTGCCCGTCGGGCACGATGATGTAGCCCTCGTCGTGCATCGCCGGATCAAAGCTCAGGTGGTTTGCGGCCAGCAGCGCCTGGGCTGGCGCGCTTTCCGCTCGCTCCAGCCGGATGAAAGGCGCATCGCTGCGTACGATTCGTTTCCCCAGGCGCTCCTCGATCAGGTCCTCGACGGCAAACTGATCCTCGGCATTCTTCTCCGATGTGACCAGGAATCCGATGCCCCCGATGGGAATCGTCTGAACGGCGGCGCACTCCCGCGGCGCGGGCACCAGGTGAAGATCCGCGCAGGAGGGCGCGGCGGTTTGGGCAAACGCGCCGGCTCCGGCGCACAAAACAAGCAAGGAGAAAACGAAGATAGAACGGCGCATCAGGGCAGCCTCGACGATCGGGTTTCGTCTACAAGGCTAACGCATCGCCGCTCCTAATGTGAAACGGAGCCGGAATCGCGCTCGGGCCGAAGTGTCTCAATCACTGAGATGGGTCGGACTTGGCACCTAGCCGGCAGCTGCTGGATTTGACGCCTTTGCGGTCGTATCAGATTGTGCTTTGAGAATGTTTGCACAAGAAGCAGCAAATATATCAGGGTGAGAAACAATCCTAAATTTGGATGCTTTACCATTTTATTCATTGATTTTTACCTGGCATACAAGAACAACCGCAGATATATAAATTCAGCGAGACAATTATTGTGGTTGGACTTGTTCCTCTTGTGCGCTGCCAGACTTACTGAACAATAAAGTAACAGGTTTATCTTTGATGAACGAGTGATGGGGGTTGGGATCCGCTTCTTGTGCATCGACAACTATTTTTAATGTGCGTTTATCTTTGTCAAACTCGGCTGAACGTACCGGCTGCCATCCGTACGGATAAAACTGCTGGTTACTCGCCTTAGTTGAATACAGGAGCCCGGAGTCAAAATGGTGATTGCTACCAAAATAACCATTGGGATCGGATTTTCGGCCGACCATCAATTTAATGACTAATATACCAGATCCTAAATAGCGAAAGACGTACATTTCGCCAGTGTCAGTTGGGGGCAAAAAATACTCCCATTTTAATTCTCCTGAATCGAGAAACGTGACCTTGAAATCAGGCTGTGCGTTCTTCACCCCATTCTCGCCTATTAGATAACCCTCAATGCCCGAGTCAGAAGTTACAAATTGTTCTCGATCTCGGGCGTATGTATCAATCCATTTCGCGGACACACCCCAGGTTCCTAGTATCCAATCATATTTGTCGTATTTGGCATGTTTCTCGGCACTTTGCTTATCCAGCCAGCCTTTGTTCCTGAGTTGACCCAGCAACTGCTGCATAGCCGGGTCGATGCTATCGGCTGCCCCTGCGGCGAGCAGTTTCTCTCCTGCCTCGTAACCTGCCATCGGTTCGTTAAGGCTCATTGCCGAGGCGGCGCGAAGCTGCCAGAGCAGCATCTGCTCCGGATGCTTCTGCAGGAATGGCGCGCTTTGCTCCATGAATTGCCGCACCAGCTTGTTCTGCTCTTCCAGATCGGAGGTCTGTTGCGCCTGCCGCGCCAATACGATCAGGGCGTTGTAATCCACCTTGTCCATCCCGGTAAGTTGCGGGCCATTCGCGTTTGCCGCAGGCTGTGCAGGCTGGCTGTTGGCTGGAACCGCGCTGGTTGAGCTGGGATGCGCAATCAACTGGTCGATGAGCGCCTTGGCCTTGATGAGCCGCTGGTCGTCGGGATAGGCAATCAGCAAGCCTGCCGTAAACTGCTGCGCCTCCGCGTATTTTCCGGCGTGCACCAGCTCGGTGATCTTCCTCGTCATCTCATCCGGCGCCTGGCCGGCTGGCGCTGGAGTTGCCGCCGATAGAGGGGCAGCAGCGGGAGCTGTTTGCGCTTGCAGCGGAGAGAGAAGAATCAAGGCAAGAAACGAAACAAGCAAGAGAGATTTACTCGAGATTTTCATTCGGCTCTTTCCAATCAATTGTGCGGTTCCGGGCTGGAATTGTCCGGCAGCGCGTTTGTTATCTCAGGATGGGCGGGCAGATAGACCTTATAGAACCAATCCATCTGACGCTTCAAATCCTCATCCGTCCGCGGGTTGGGATTAACCGGCATGGTGTTGGCAACCTCAGGATGGGCGGGCAGATAGACCTTGTTGAACCAATCCATCTGACGCTTCAAATCGTCATTGTTCATTGGCGCCGGATTTCCATTGCTGGAGTTATTCACTAGTTTGGGGTCGTTGATAGGACGTTGCGGACCCGGCCAGGCAGACGGAGGGGGCGGGTCAAAGAGAAGATCTATATCCGAAACCTGCGGCACCTGTATCCGCGGATCAGGCGGCTCAGTGGACGGTAGCCGATTCTTGAAAACATTGTAGATCTGGCCTTGCAGTGTTTTTGGGTCAACGGACATTCCTGTCGCGCCGGATAGATCTACTGCGTTGGAGTCGAGGCCGGCAAAGCTCAATGGGTTGGCGGGATTCGCCGCACTGGCGGGAGGTGGGCCCAATATGCCGGCCAAGGCGTCGCTGTTTTGATCGGCCAGGGCGTTGTCTTTCATCATTTGTTTTGCCAACGCTAAGTTGGCGCTGATGTTTGGGTCGCCGGGAGCCTGGTCGAGAGCTTTCTGAAATTCATTGATCGCGGAGGCATAGATGCCGTTCACTTCTTTAGCATTCCGGTGCGCTCGGCGGGCCAATTCCCCCTGTTTGAGCAGATATATGCCGCTATTGTTGAATTGCTGAGCGGCAAGCGCCCGTTGCTGAGTTGCCGGGTCCAGTGGCGCCGTAGGATGTTGGGGCTGGCCGAAGAGCCAATTGTGAAGCCCTTGCCCCAACATATATGCGCCTTGCTGTAATACTGTGGCGCCTATTTGCTGCTGCGGAGTCAGTCCGCCGGGAGCGGTTACCGACGCGGCTCCGGAGTTGCAATTTGAGCCGCTTGCCACCCAACTGTTGTAGTCTAGGCTTGCGGGCAGATTGCAACGTTGCTTGATGGCGATCCACTCCTGGTTGGACTGGCCTGCCGCCATCTGGACCGCAAGCGCTAACAACAGTCCGGCCGCCGTCATGCACGATTTGTAAAGGCAATTCATAGCCATCCTCCAATTGCCGTATTGGGTTCGGAGGTGTACTCTCGGCGCGGATTGTGGCGTCGAGGCACAACCCAATGTTCGCGCAGTTTATCGGATAAATTATTCATTCGTCAATACATTATCGTAACTATAAGTAACAAAATACCGGCAATCCTGTCAGGTCTATGAAAGCGAGATCTTACCTGCATAACCTGCAATGTCGGCAATGAAGCTTTAGGTTTCCAGAATGGTCCGCTTCTGATTCAAAACCAGATGAGCAAAAGAGGGAGCCAGACGTTTCACTATGCAGTACGCAGCACCGTAATGTGACTCGTGGCACAGTAGCTTATCCTTTGTTGGCCGACAATAAGTATATAGAGCCTGCCAGACCTCGGTTGCGCGGGCCGGGAGAGTATTTTGATGAACGATCTTGCGCTGCTGGCTGAATCCGTTGTTGTTGATCCGTTGGTCGGCCATCCCGCTGACTACCACGTCTTTCACATGTTTCTCGAGCGTTGCAAGCAGTTGCCGGCCATTACCACGGCGGTTTGCTGGCCGCTGTCGGACGTGGCGCTCAGGGGTACGGTGGAAGCGGCGGAAGAGGGGCTCATCAAGCCTACGCTGATCGGCGACGAGGCCGGGATGATGGCTCTGGCCGTAAAGATCGGCGTCAATATCTCTCCATTCCCCATCGTGAATGCCGATACCGAGGCCAAAGCCGCCGAGTTGAGCGTGGCTATGTGCCGCAGCGGCAACGCCCAGGCCATGATGAAGGGCAGCCTGCACACCGATGAACTGATGAAGGCGGTCATGGCGCGCGATACCGGGTTGCGCACCTCGCGCCGCATTTCACACGTCTTTGTAATGGACACGCCAGCCTATGCGCGCACCCTGCTGATCACCGACGCGGCCATCAACATTGAGCCCGAGCTAGTGGACAAGATCCACATCGTGCAGAATGCCATCGACCTGGCCCATGCCCTGGGCATTCCCGAGCCAAAGGTAGCGTTGCTGTCGGCCGTTGAGACGGTCAACACCAAGATTCAGTCCACGCTGGACGCCGCGGCGCTGTGCAAGATGGCCGATCGCGGCCAGATTACCGGCGGCATCCTCGACGGGCCGCTGGCCTTCGACACCGCGGTCAGCGTCAAAGCGGCCAAGATCAAAGGTCTGGTCTCGCCGGTCACCGGACAAGCCGACATCCTGGTAGTTCCCGATCTGGAAAGCGGCAATATGCTGGCCAAGCAACTGGAATACCTGGGCGGAGCGCAGCTGGCCGGCATCGTACTCGGCGCGCGTGTGCCCATTATTCTCACCAGCCGGGCGGATTCGGCCGAGACGCGGCTCACCAGTTGTGCCGTGGCCGTGCTGCTGCACTACGCCGAGCATCCGCTGAGCAAGGCATAGTTTTCCCCCTCATGAGCGGTATTTCTGAGTTATTTACAGGCATCTTAAAGAAATTGCGTGTCTTTTCCGATGTAAAAGGTATAAAAGTCGAAGGGGGAATTGCGTCTTGAGAGATTTCGGGCAAGCGGACATGCTGGTTTTGCTCGGAATCTGCTTTATCTGTAAAGAAACGCGTTTCCCATCACTGAGGCGGCAGACCGCCAGGGCTTGGAAAGACCGATATGCGCATTGAAGCGGAAGCCAATCTCTCGGCCTTGATCGAAAGCACCGAAGACCTGATCTGGTCGGTGGACCTGGATTACCGGCTGGTTACATTCAACCAGGCATTGCAGCGGAATATCCAAAAAGATTTTGGCGTGCAACTTCAGGCGGGGATGCGCTTTCATGAGGTTCTTAACCCGGAGCGGGTGGCGTTGTGGCCTGCGTATTATGCGCGTGTGCTTGCCGAAGGCCCGTTCCGCATGGAGTATAACCGCAACGATGGCGGCATCATGGAGCTGGCTTTCAATCCCATCGTTGTCGAGGGGATTACGACGGGCATCTCGGTCTTCGGCAAGGAAATCACGGAGCGAAAGAAGGCCGAGGAATCGCGCCGTTTTCTTGCCGAGGTGGTGGAGAGCTGCGAGGAAGCGATCATCACAAACGCGCCGTCCGGCGAGATCCTCACCTGGAACCACGCCGCGGAGGCGATTTACGGCTACTCCGCCGAAGAGGCAATCGGAAAGCCCGTCTCCATGATCATCGCGCCGGGACTCAGGGCACTTGCGGAACGACAACTTAAAGAGCTTCTGGCAGGAGCGCCCCTGCTCCAAACACAGGGAGTGGCTTTGCGCAAGGATGGAGGCAGGGTTCACATTTCCGTGACCACCTGGCCCATCCGGAATCTTGCCCAAGAAGTGACAGCCGTCGCGACCATCGTTCGCGATATTTCGATTCGCTATGAAGCCGAAAAGTATCGAGCATTGCTGGCCTCGGTGGTTGAATCCTCCGGCGACTTGATTCACGCTGTCAACCTGGATGGAACCATCGCCAGTTGGAACCTGGGCGCCGAACGGATGACCGGCTACACGAGCGATGAAGTCCTGGGGAAAAAGACAGAGTTTCTTGTTCCTCCCCGCGATGATGGTCGAGTGCGGAAGAACATCAGAACCATCCGGGAGGGATGCACAATAGGGCCTTTCGATACGATTATCCGGCGAAAGGATGGAACCGAAATCGATGTTTCGCTCACCCTCACACCGATACGGAATTCAAACGGAGAGGTGACAGGCGCTGCCGCCATCGCCCGCGACATCAGCCAGCGCAAGCAAATAGAGAGGAAGCTGGAGGAAGCCGAAAAGAAGTATCGAACCATCTTCGAGGGGGCTCTGGAGGGAATCTTCCAGACAACGCTTGATGGTCAGGCGCTGGTAGCCAACCCTGCCGTGGCCCGCATGCTGGGTTACGATTCGCCGCAGGATTTTCTTTCCTCTGTCAAGAACACGGCCTTCGATGTCTGGGTCTTCCCCGAGGAACGCGCGAGGTATATCAGTTTGCTCAAGGAAGCCGGCGTAGTGCGCAACTTTGAGTGTCAGTTCAGGCGCAAGGATGGAACCATCCTCTGGGCCGCGTTCAATGCCCGGAAAACGTATGCGGCCGACGGGAAGACACTCGTCAATGAAAGCTTCATTAAAGACATCACCGAGAGCAAGCTGTCGGAGATGCAACTGCGCGTAAGCCTGGATTCGCTCAAGGAGTCGCAGGAAATTGGAGGGCTGGGCAGCTACGTTCTGGATATCGGAACCGGCGTGTGGACAAGTTCAGATGTCATGGATGAAATCTTCGGGATAGGCAAGGAATATGAGCGCACGATAGCCGGATGGACGGCCTTGATTCATCCCGATGATCGCGCCATGATGGCTGCCTATTTAGCGGAAGAAGTTGTTGGCAAGGGCCTGAATTTCGACAAGGAATACCGCATCGTTCGCCAGACAGACCAGGCTGTGCGCTGGGTTCATGGACTCGGCAGGCTGGAGTTCGACGGCAAGGGCCAGCCGGTGAAGATGCGCGGCGTCATTAAAGACATCACCGAGAGCAAACTGTCGGAGATGCAAGTGCACGATAGCGAAGAGCGCTACCGGGCCACCTTCGAGCAGGCCGCGGTGGGCATTGTTCTCACCTCGTTCGATGGAATGATTGTGCGCTGCAACGCGCGCTTTGCCGCAATCGTCGGCTACCCTCTGGAGGAGATCCCCGGCCTCTCTGTCCGTCTGATCACGGCGCCGGAGGACAGGGCTGCAAGCGCGGAGGTGATACAACGAGTCGCGAGCGGCGCCGGCGCTGAAGTGCTCGAGAAGCGTTATATCCGCAAGGATGGAAGCCTGTTCTGGGCAAAGACGACTGTCTCGATGCAACGCGACGGCCAGGGACGGCCGCTTCACATCATCGCTTTCATCGAAGACATCAACGAGCGCAAGAAGGCGGAGATGCAACTGCGCGACAGCGAGGAACGCTACCGCGCAACCTTCGAACAGGCCCCGATAGGCATTGTTCACGCCTCGCTCGAGGGCCGGTACCTGCGTTGCAACGCGCGTTTCGCGGAGATTATCGGTTACCCGCAAGAGGAGGTTCCCGGCCTCAGCTTTCAGCAGATCACGGTCCCGGAGGATCTGGAATCCAGCCTTGGGCTGCACCATCAACTGCGGGAGGGCGCCGAGGAGATCCCCAGCATGGAGAAGCGCTATGTGCGCAAGGACGGCAACCTGGTCTGGGTCAGGGTGACGCTTTCGCCGCAACGCGACGGCGAGGGCCGCCTCCTCTACTTCATCGCAATTGTCGAGGAGATTCAAGCGCGCAAGGAGGCCGAGGAGCGGCTGAAGGTGATTCAGGAGGCGCTGCGGCGAAGCGAAGAACGCTACCGCACCATTTTCCAGATGACTCTCAATGCCATCACCATCATCCGTATCGACGACGAGACGTGTATCGATTTGAATGAGGCATATATCGCCATTACGGGCTACCAGCGCGAAGACGTCATCGGGAAAACGGGACTGGAAATCGGCATCTGGGCGAATCCTGAAGACAGGCGGAAGATGTTCGAAGCGGTGCGGCAGAGTTCGCTTTGCCTGAACCTGGAGGCCCAGTTCAAAAGGAAGAATGGAACGTTTTTCTGGGGCATTCTGTCAGCATCGAAAATCGAACTGGATGGAGTTCCCTGCATTCTTACCGTCACCCGGGATATCACCGATGCCAAGGCGGCCGAAGAGCGCCTGGCCGCGTTTCAGGAATCGCTGCGGGCCAGTGAACTGCGATATAGAACCATATTTGAGGCAAGCGCCGATGCTGTCATCATTACCGGGTTGAGAGAGGGGAAGATCATCGACGCCAATCAGTCATTTCTGGATTCCTCGGGGTACGAACGCCATGAAGTCCTCGGGATCACGGGGCAGGAACTCGGCATATGGGTGAATGAATCCGACAGGCAGAGATTTTTCGACGGGTTGGCGCACGATGGTACATGCCGGGATTTTGAAGCCCTCTCCCGGAGAAGGAACGGGGAGATCTTCTGGATGCGGATATCTGCATCCATCATTGAAATTGAAGGGATCCCATGCCGGCTTATCGCGGCACGAGATATCACGGAGGCCAAGAGAGCCGAGGAACGCCTTGTGGCCGCCGCCAAAGCGCTGCAAAGCAGCGAAGAACGCTATCGCACCGCCTTCCAGGCCAATCTTGACGCGATGATTATCAACCGTGCCGACGATGGGAGATTTATCGACTGCAATCAGGCTTTTCTCGATACCTCGGGATTTACGCGCGATGAGGTCCTGGGACGAACCACACTGGAACTGGGAGTCTGGGTGGATACCCGCGACCGCACGGCCGTGAGGGAAATGTTGCACCGGGACTCGAGTTACCGCGGTTTGGAGGTTCAGTTCAAAAAGAAGAACGGGGAGGTTATCTGGGGAGAAATGTCTGCGACGCTGATGGAGGTTGACGGCGTCCCATGCATCCTATCCATTATCCGGGATCTCTCCGCAGCCAAGGCAGCGGAGAGCACCATCCGCAGTCTGGCTTTCTACGATCCGTTAACCGGCCTGCCCAATCGCCGGCATCTGCTGGAGAGGTTGCGCCAACCCCGCCTCAACGGCGCCCGCAGAGGCCATTCGCAGGCGCTGCTGCTGGTTGATCTGGATCACTTCAAAACCCTGAACGACACCATCGGCCATCGAACCGGCGATCTTCTGCTTCAGGAAGTCGCGCGGCGCATCGCGGCCTGCGCCCGCGAAGCCGACACCGTCTTCCGGCTGGGCGGCGATGAATTTGTGGTTCTGCTGGAAGGCTTGAGCAAAGTCGTAGAGGAGGCCGCCGCTCAGGCCGAGGCCATGGGTGAAAAAATTCTCGCGGCCATTAGCCTGCCCTGCCTGCTCGAGGAGCGGGAATGTCTCTCCACGGCCAGCATCGGAATCGCCTTCTTAGGGGACCGGCGGGACAGCACGGATGAGATATTGCAGCAGGCGGAGATTGCCCTCTACCAGGCCAAGGCCGCGGGACGCAACACCCTGCGCTTTTTCTCCCCCGCCCTGCAGGCTGCCGTCAACGCCCGCGCCGCGATGGAGGAGGATCTGCGCCAGGGAATCAAGGCAAATCAATTCCTGCTTTACTATCAACCCCAGATTGAGCGGGGCCGCCTGACGGGCGCCGAGGCCCTCATCCGCTGGAAGCACCCCAAGCGCGGCCTCGTCCAGCCCAACGATTTCATTCCCCTGGCCGAGGAATCCAAGCTGATTCTGCCGCTGGGAGATTGGGTGCTGGAAGCCGCCTGCACGCAGATTGCGTTGTGGGCAGGCCGCAAGGAAACAGCCCATCTATCCATCGCAGTCAACATCAGCGCCTTGCAGTTCCGCCAGCCGACATTTATCGAGAATGTGCTGGAAATCCTCAGCCGCACCGGCGCCAACCCGGGAAATCTGAGGCTGGAACTCACCGAGAGCATGTTGGTTGAAAATTTCGAAGACATCGTTGCCAAGATGACCCGGCTCAAAGAGCATGGCTTGCGATTCTCGCTGGATGACTTTGGCACCGGCTATTCGTCCCTGACTTATCTCAAGCGCCTGCCTCTGGACCTGTTGAAGATCGACCGCTCGTTTGTGCGCGACATGCTGGTGGATGCCACCAGCGGGGCGATTGCGCAAACCATTCTTTCGCTGGGCCGCGCCATGGGTTTGTCGGTCGTCGCCGAGGGCGTGGAAACGGAGGAACAGCGGGGCTATCTGGCCGCCCTCGGCTGTCACTCCTTCCAGGGGTACCTGTTCAGCCGTCCGCTGCCGCTGGATAAGTTCGAGGAATTTCTACACAACTTCGCAAAAGGCGGCGGCCCGAGTTGAGCCGGTTGTATCTGGGTGTTCTGTACATTCGAAAGTGTCCTATCTATTTGCTGCTTTTGCGGAAGAATCCGTGAGCAAGCCTTGCCCGGAATGATTCGATAGTGCAGCCAGTCATCCATCAGAAAGCAAAAAGGCCTCGCATTGCGCGAGGCCTTTTTGCTGTTGTCTCGTTGTTTTTACTAGTTCAGAGTCAACTCCGCGCTGAGCGGCGTATTTTCGCTGGAGTCGCCCACGCGGATCACAAATTTACCGGGATCGATGGTCCACTTGTGAGCTGCCGTGTCCCAGTAGCTGAAGGCGCGGGCATCCAGATTCAGAGTTAGGTGCTTTGTTTCGCCAGCAGCGAGCCGCACCTTTTCAAATCCCTTCAGCTCACGCTCCGGCCGGCTGGCCTTGGCGGACGGGTCGGAGACATAGAGCTGGGCCACATCAGCACCAGCCACGCTGCCCGTGTTAGTCACGTCGAAGCTGACCGTCACCGTCGAGCCTGCGGAAGTCGTGGCCGGAAGTTGCAGGTTGGCGAAGCTGAAGGTGGTGTAGCTCAGCCCGAAGCCAAAGGGGAAGAGCGGGTGCTTGCCGGTGGTGGTCCAGTAGCGATAGCCCACCAACAGCTTGTCCTCGTACTTCACGTGGGGTATGACGTAATCCACCGGCGGTCGGCCCTCTTCGATCACGTGCAGCGTGGTATCCGCACCCTTGACCGGATAGTAGTAAGGCTCGGAGGGGTTCTCCTCCCAACTGTGGTCGAAGCTGACCGGCAGCTTGCCCTCGGGATTGTGTTTTCCGAAGAGCACCTCGGCGACGGCCGTTCCACCCTCCTGTCCGGGATACCAGGTGTGCAGCAGCGCGGGAACCTCGCTGAGCCAGCGCCGCGTGTCCAGAGAGCCGCCGGCAGTCAGTGTGACGATGGTGCGCGGGTTGGCTGCGGCGATGGTCTCGATCAGCACGTCCTGACCCCAGGGCAGCGCGAAGGTGCGGTCATGGCCCTCGCTCTCGGTGGCGGGAGAGAAGCCGGCAGCCACCACCACCACGTCGGCCTTGGCGGCGAACTCGCGGGCCTCGGCGGAGATCAGCTCAGGCAGATAGGCAACGCCCAGGCCGAAGCGCGGCGTTGCGCTGCGAGGCTGAAGCTCAGCGACCACGGTGGCCGTCTCTCCGGCTGCCAGCTCAACTGTGGCCGACTGGGGAAGCTGGCCTTCGGCGCGTTCCTGGTGGAGTACCTCTCTGCCGTTCACCAGCACCTTGAATCCATTCCCGCCCCAGCCCGATGCGGCAGCCAGAATCATATACTTGCCACTCTTTTCCGCCTTGTAGTGAGCGGTGTAGCGGATGGTGTGCGGCGTTGGTGCCTCGGGCTCCCAACCGGTCTCGCGCCAACCGGCTACGTCCCGCTCGGTGCTGCTCTTCGGCGTTCCGGTGAAGTCCGCGCTGGGATAATCATCGACCTGAACAGCGCCCTGCCAACGTGTCCGCCAGAAGAACTCTCCCAGTTGAGGCAGTCCGCGGCTGTAAAGTACGCTGACGTTGGGACCGGCCAGATTGGCAATGCCGGTGAGGATGCTGACCGGCTCAAAGGCCTGGGCCTCGGAGGAACCGCCGCCGCCGGTCACCGCTGGATAAGCGTCGGGGCCGATCACGGCGATGATCTTGATCTTGCTCGCGTCGAGCGGCAGCAGATGGCCTTCGTTCTTCAGCCCCTCGTTTTTCAGTAACGTCAGGCTCTCCAGAGCGCCGTCCAAAGCAACGGCGCGATCGGCCACCGAGTAGGTCGCGTCAGCCGGATCGAACTGCGGACGGTCGAGGAAACCATAACGCAGCACGGTCCTCAGCAGCCGCAGCACCTTGTCGTCGATGGTGGATTCCTTCACCTTGCCGCCTTTGACCGCGGCCAGCAGAACATTGGCGGTCATGAAGCGCGCGTTGGGCATCTCCAGGTCCAGGCCGTTGTTGGCTGCCGCCACGCCATCATAGGTGGCGTCCCAATCCGACATGAGAATCCCCTGGAAGCCCCAGTCGCCCTTGAGCACTTTCAGGTTCAGGAACTCGTTTTGCGTGGCGTGCACGCCGTTGACCAGGTTGTAGGAGTTCATCACCGCGTCCACGTGAGCCTGCGTAACGGCGGCCTCAAAGGGCGGCAGATAGATCTCGCGCATGGTCCGCTCGTCCACATCGGAGCTGGCGTTGTGCCGGTTGTACTCCTGGTTGTTCAGCGCGTAGTGCTTTACCGTGGCAATCACGCCCTGCGACTGGACGCCCTCGATATATGGAACCACCAGGGCCGCGTTCAAAAACGGGTCCTCGGAGAGGTACTCGAAGTTGCGGCCGTTTAGCGGCGAGCGTGCGATGTTAACTCCGGGGCCGAGCAGGAAGTGAACACTGCGGGCGCGGGCATCCCGGCCCAGGCTTTCGCCCAGTCTGCGGGCGAAAGACCGATCCCAGGTGGCAGCCAGCGCGGCTCCGCCCGCATAAGCGGTGGTCGGTCCCCAGGTACGCACCCCCACGGAAGCGTCAGACATTTTGAGGCGCGGCAGGTCAATCGCCGGCACGGAATGCGTGAACATATGGTCGATGCCGCCCAACAATTCGATCTTTTGCTCCAGAGTGAGTTTGGCCAGCAGGGCATGAGCCTTGGCCTCAATCTGCGGCGAGTCCGGCGCAGGAGCCTGCGCCACGGCAACCAGCCCGTAACTCAGCAGGATCAGTAGAAGGCAGGTGATACGGAAGGACAAAGTCGATTCAGGCAGGGATTTCCAGGAATTTTTCATGATGCAAAAAAGATACTGTATTTGGCCCGCGGATGTACACCCTTTCATGATCATGATGGCGGGCAAGTTTCTACATTGCCGGTTATCCGCTCGGGGCCATCGACGGAAACGCGGCTATTTCCCTAGCTTCGAAACATTGCTGTCAAGAAAACTCAGCACCGCGTCTCTGTACAACACGGGGGCTTTGCTGAAGGTCGTGTCGTGTCCGGCATTGGGAATCGTGACCAGCCGATTCCTGGCGCCCGGCAGCGCGGTAAGAATTCTGCGCGCATTTTCTGTGGGGACAATCCAGTCGCGCTCGCCGGAAATGAGCAGCACCGGGCAGGTGATGCGCGATGCAACCGGAAGAACCGACACGAAATCTGATCCGAGGTAAACCCCGGTTCGCAGATAGTAGACCAGCACGATTGAACGCACCAATCCCGGAAAAGATGCAATGGAGAAGAAGCGCCGCTCGAGAAAACCTCTGCTGGGGTCGCTCGCATAATATTCTTTGACGTTTCGGAGTACGTCGACCCCGCTGATGAAGGCGCCGTCGCTGACGATCGCCGCAACGTCCCCGGACCTGGCAGCCGTGAGCAGGCTTGCTTCCGCCCCCAGAGAGACACCCAGCAGAACAATGGGGCCGCGATCGCCGCGTGAACGGACGTACTGGATCGCGCCGAGCAGATCGCGCGTCTCCACCAGTCCGGGCGAGACGAACCCTCCGCCGCTCTCTCCGTGACACCGCAGGTCAAGCGCCAACGCGTTATAGCCGTCCTGAACCAGAAAGGCGGCGCGGCCCAGCATCACCTGACGCGTATGATCGATGCCGTGAGCGAGGATCACGGTGGCCCGCGGCGTTCCCTCCGCAGGAAGCCACCAGGCCTTCAAGGGAACACCATCGGTCGCCTGAAACGAGACAACCTCGCTTTGCAGGCCGAAGTCCTGCGGCCCCTTATTCATTCCGTGCCAGCGCGGATTGTAGCCAATCATCAGCCCGCTGCCGAAATACCCCACAACAGCGTAGAACAACGCCAGGAAGACAATCGGAAGCGCGAACCAACGCCATCGCCGCATGGCTCGCTTGCGGGAAATGGGTGGAATTGGTCTCGCCGGGGAACCGGCGTGAGAAGCGGTATTTCCGGGTTCAATGGTATTCATGGCGGCGAACTAGCCCTCCGCACTGTTGATAACTACTTAGTTTGTCATTCTAGCCGAATGATCATCGAAGACATCACGTGTGACCAGAGTCACAGTGCGGGGTGAATGGGGTCACTGCCAGTGCCATTCATGGGAGCGCAGACTCAAAGTCCAATAGGCAGAGTAACAGGCATTTCCCCGGAGGCGTTCATGAGTTTTGCAGGCGGCTTGAAGACCATTGTCGTGGCCACTGATCTGAGCGGCAGCTCGGAAGCCGCTCTGGAGTATGCCCGCAAGCTGGCCGCTGCCTATGGTGCGCGGATTGTAATGGCGCACGGCATCGACCCCGTAGAATATGCCGAAGTGGATACGGTTCCCGGCCAGGTTCTGACCGGGTTGACCGAAGAGGCGCGCGCGGTGCTGGACAAATTGTCCGGCGACCTGCTTCGCGAGGGCATCCATAGCCACTCGGAGATTCGCCAAGGCGCGGTGGCGCAGATGCTTCTGGATGTGGCCCGGCAATACGAGGCCGGGCTGATCGTGATCGGCACCAAGGGCATGGAGGGCGCCGGTCCGGTGATTGTGGGAGCCATCGCCGAGCAACTGGTGCGGCTGGCGCCGTGTCCGGTGCTGGCGGTGGCGGCGGACTGGAATGCGGGCGCGTTTCGGCCCATCCCGGGCGGGCCGGTGCTGCTGGCCATGGAGCGCAACGAGGCTTCCTCCGCCGCGATGGCCATCGCCTGCTCACTGGCGCAGACCTTTGAGCGTGCCCTGCTGGTGTTGCATGCGCGCACGGCGGCCGAGGCCGCGGAGAATCCGGACCCCTGCGCCGCCACGCTGGAGGAGTTTGGCGTCCTGTCGCAAGGAGATTTCCCGGTGCGCTGCATCGTAAAAGACGGCAATCCGGCAGACGCCATCGCAGAGGGAATCGCCGAGAATCATCCCTGCATTCTGGTGGCCGGCGTCAAACGCTTGAGCGGCACGCCGGGGCCGCATGGCACGGCCTTTGCCCTGCTGGCTTGCTCCCGTGTGCCGGTCCTTTGCGTGCCGCCGGAGTTGGCCTCCGCCGCTGATCAGCAAGCAGCTTGCGCATGTGCAGAGGTTCGATAGCCTGGGCCGCGGCAGGAAGCGCGGCCTCGATTTTCACGCATAGAGGCAGGCGGCAAAAGAAACTCTGACCGCCCAACCCAATCTTTCGTGTTGACTGCATTTGGAGCGATGTACCTTCCATGAAAATCGGCTTGCCGCAATCTCGCATCGCCAAACGCGCTCGGCCGCAAACGGACGGCGGGCGGAGTATGTCCTCGGCCCGCCGCGGGACTGGCATCCGGGCGAAGACGGAGGGTGAGGTCAATATGAAACGTGAGGCAAGGTCCCGGTGTATGGAAGCTGTTCAGGCGCATCCCGTGGCAGAGTTGCTGGAGTGCCCTTCGGCCATTGGGCTGCTGTTGAACCGCTCGGCTCATTGCCTCAGTTTTAAGGCTGGGGAGGTGGTATTTCGACAGTCCGAAACCTGCCGGGGCCTCTATCTGGTGATTACAGGGCAGTTTCAGCGCCGCGCTGACCGGCTGGGGATGCATCTGGCGCTGGGACCGGCTTGCGCCGGGGATCTGGTGGAACTGGCTGCCGCACTGGGCGACCGGCATCACAACTACACACTTGCCGCGCAAACCGCCGGTTCGGTTCTCATACTGCCAATCGAAGCGCTCAACCAGGCGTTTCTGGGCTATCCACCTTTGCGGATGCGGTTGTTGGAGGAACTGGCCCGCGAGGTCTCCCGCGCCTATAACACCTGCTGCTTCAACCGCATGGCGAAGCCCAGAAGGGCAAGCGCCGCGGCCTGAGGGGCCGGCGGACGACAATTTAGCCTTGGTCAGCTTTCGTTCCGGGACTTCCCAGGGCCGGAAGTGATATGAATATCCCTGCCTTGCCGCCCCTGCATCCCGCCCGAATACGCTATACTGCATATGCACAGCAGCGGAGCCATGGCATCCTACCATCCCCACCACCCTCCGGAAGATTGCGTTAACTGTGAGCATCGCCATTTGCGAATGTTCTGCAATCTCACACCCGAGGCGCTCACCGATTACGACGGCATCGGCATCATGATGAGCCATGCCCGCGGAGCCAAGCTGTTTTCAGAGGGCGACCCGGCGCGTAACGTCTTTGTAATCTGCTATGGACAGGTAAAAATCTCCTCCACTTCGCGCGACGGCAAAACCATGATCCTCAAGATCGCCGGTCCAGGGGACGTGATGGGCCTGAGCGCTGTGCTGGCCAATGTACCCCACGAGGTAACCGCCGAAGCCATCGAGCCCTGCCAGGTGAAAACCGTGCGCAAGCAGGAGTTTGTCGACTTCCTCTCGCGACACGGCATCGCCAGCATGCATGCCGCGCAATCGCTCTCCGGCGAATACCTGACCGTCTTTCATGACGCCAAGCGGCTGGCGCTGTCCGGCTCGGCGGCCGGGCGGCTGGCGCGCCTCTTGCTAGACTGGGGCCGCTCCTCGGGCAACGGCAAGAGCGAAATCCGCTTCACCATGGCCCTGACGCACGAAGAGATCGCCAACATGGCCGGTACATCGCGCGAGACCGTCACCCGCCTGCTCAATCAGTTCCGCCGCGACCATTGGATCACCATCAAGGGCTCCAGCCTGACCATTACCCAGCCCGAGCAACTCGAAAAATTGACTGCCTGACCCTCTCCCAGCCTTCTGAAAAAGTTGCTTCCTGCGTCCATCCTTCTTATCCATGTATATATCCAAAAGTAATTTGAATCACCGAGTTCCGCGAGGCCGATAAGGCGACCGGCTCCTCGAGACGATTCCAATGACTACAGAACCGCTCCAGTGTTCCAGAGCATTTTCGGAATTCACGTAAGCTTTTTAAGAGCAGTGAAAGGTGGCTTTTTCTTGGGGAAAAAGCCACTTGGCATTGTGCTTTCGGTCTGCACTAATTCCGAAAATGTTCTAGACCTTAACACTTTCTGAGAATTGCCGATAAGATGAGCAGCAACTCAGGATTACAGGCGGTTGCGCCTAAGGGAGAACGGTGGATGCGGGCCCAGATCGACGAACAGTGCGTGATCAAGGCCAATGCCCAGTTCTGGGAGCAGATGCTGGCCATGACCCTGAACCCAATGGCCATGCCGGGGGAGTTTTGCGTAAGCGCCGGGCATCTGCTGGGCTGCGTCACTCTACAGGGCGTGTGGAAGGGACGCATTGAGGTGCGAATGGGTGAGGGGCTGGCTTACCAGGCGACAGCGGCCATGCTGATGCAGCCGTTGGAGACGGTGGGCGAGTCCGATGTCCTGGACGCCGCCAAGGAGATCGCCAATATGATCGCCGGGGTCATCAAGTCCTCGTTGCCCCAGCCCTGTACCATGACCGTTCCCGAATCCGTCGTGGAGGCGGAGGGGTTCTGCTCCGCGACGCAGACCGAGGACTCCCTGACGGTGGCCTTCCGCCACGAGAGCGGCGAGATGATGGTGCGCGTATGGGAGCAGGAGTGCGCGTGACAGGGCGGTTAAGAATTGCAAAATGGTGCGTTCTACGTTACTGCTTTTTGCAAAATGGTGAGCTATAGCGCACTGGTTTTCAGAAACTGGAGCATTCAACTCGTCACGGATCGGCGCCATGGATGCAAATCCATTCTCCTGCTAACTACACTACGGAGTCTCTGCCGGTTCCAGCGTCAGCCTTGCCGTGAGCACCACAAGCGTGGCCCACAGCGTATCGGCGGCTAGCAGATGCGCCACCTGCACCCAAACCGGGGCCAGCAACAGCACGTCCAGCAAACCCAGAGCGTAAACCGCGGCCAGCAGCAGGAGCACCACAGCGGAGAGGCCGCGATTGTCCCAGCGCGCATTGCGCCGCGCGGCGCGGACCAGCAGCCAGATGAGGAAGAAACTGGCCGCAAAGGCGATGCCCGGATGCACCCAGCGCCAGCGCACAAGCCACCCGCTCGCCGGAGAAAAATCCTGGGCCAGCGCCAGGCCCAGCGAAGTGGCCGGGAAGAGCGTATCGCCGAGTGCCGCCAGCGAACCGGTGACGCCCACGAGCATGACCACGAGCACGGTGGCCAGGGCGCCGATGGGCGCGGTGAAGCGAACGGCTCCGCGCAGAAAGCCGCGATGCCGGCTGAGCAGGTGCGCGGTCAGCGTAAGCGCGGCCACTAATAAAAGCGTATTGGCCAGGTGCAGCGCCAGAAAGGCGGGCCGTAGCGGCGACTGGCTCTGCGCGGTGTATCCCAGCTTAACCAGCAGCGCGCCCAGCAGCGCCTCAATCAGTGTCAAGAGAACCGAAGCCATAGCCGCCCAGCGCGCCAGATGACCGCGCACGGTTCCGGTAAAGGTCCACGCTGCCAGGCCTACGACCGCAAAGAAAGAGAGGCCGCTGGTGAGGCGATGGGTGAACTCGATGAGCGTGTTGACGCTAGCCGAGCGCTGCATCACGGTGCCGTTGCACAGCGGCCAATGGTTGCCGCAGCCGGCACCCGAGCCGGTGGCGCGGACCAGCGTGCCCCACAAAATGACGGCGATGAAGTAGCAGAGCACGGCCCAGGCAAAGCGGCGCAGGGCGGTCGAGGGGAGGTGTTGGAGATCGGCGGAAGTTGGCGTCATCGAAGGCTCCGGATGGAACCCACCAGTGTAGAACAAACAAGTGACAGTCACATCCGCCTTACTCAGCCAGCAGCCGCACCACGTGGTTCACGATGATCAAATCCTCTGCGGGCGGGATGACGCGCACCGTGACTGGCGAGAATTCGCTGGAGATGACGGCTGCGCCGCGGACATTGTTGCGCTGGGGGTCGAGGACGATGCCCAGAGTATCGAGGTTGGCGCAGATTTCGGCGCGGGCGTCGATGTCGTTTTCGCCGATGCCGCCGGTGAAGACCAGCATGTCCAGCCCGTTCAACTCCGCTACGTAGCTGCCGATCCAGCGGGAGATGGTCCAGGTGAACTTGTCCACGGCCAGCCGCGCTTTGGCGTTGCCGGCGTTGATGGCCTCGCGCAGTTCACGCATGTCGTTGGAGAGCTCGCTGACGCCCAACAGACCGGACTTTTTGCTGACGACGGTTTCCAGCTTATCGGCGGCTTCCAGCGCGTTGGGAGTGGATTCGGCGATCTTCTTGAGAATGAAAATCACGATGCCGGGGTCGATGTCGCCGGTGCGCGAGCCGCTGATGATGCCGCTGGTGGGAGTAAGCGCCATCGAAGTGTCCAAGCACTCGCCGTTGCGGATGGCGGAGATGGAGGCGCCGTTGCCCAGGTGCGCGACGATGAGTTTTTTCGGCACACGGGGCTGCAACTGGTAGACGATCGACTCGTAGGAGATGCCGTGATAGCCGTAGCGTCGCACGCCCATCGCGGAATACTCCTCGGGGATAGGCATATGCGTGGCCACCTCAGGGAGCGTGCGATGGAAGTAAGTGTCTAGCACGGCAAAGTTGGGAATGCCGGGGAAGAGCTTGAGAGCCTCGCGCATGATGTAAACGGCGATGGGCGTATGCAGCGGCGCGAGAGCCGCGTAGCTTTCGATCTCGTCGATGAGCTGGGGTGTGATGAGCTGGTTTTCGCGAACCGTAGGCCCGCCGCAGACGGTGCGATGGCCGATGGCCGCCGGGGAAGGGAACTCGTCGGAGTGGAGCGCGTCGGCCACCATCTTGAAGGCCACGGAGCGGTTGGGCAGAGAGGGCGTCTGATCGACCAGCTTCTTGCCCGCGGCGTCCTTGATCCAGAACTTGCCCAGATCAGTGCCGATGCCGTCAACCGCGCCCTCGTGCAGCTTGCGCCGTTCACCGTTGGCGGCCTCATAGACGGAAAACTTGATGGAAGAAGAGCCGCTATTTAAAACCAGTACGGGCAAGGAAGACATGAAGAAAGACCTTTCAGGTTGTGCTGAACAAGTTAGCGAGTTAGCCGCGCTTCGCGCTAGTTAGCGGAGTTTCGTAGTTTACCACCCTAGCCGCAAAAACAAGAACGTGGCGAGGTTGGGGCACCCAGTTAGTTAGTCCTTCGGCCAGCGCCAGTTCTTGATTTCCGGCAGATCGTCGCCGTTTTCGGACACATACAGCTTGTGGCGCTGGATGGCCTCGGAGTACCACTGTTCGGCTGCATCCACTTGTTTCGCGAGACGCGGCACTCGCCGCACGGCGTCGAGCGCCAACTGGAAGCGGTCAATGTTGTTGAGCACGCACATATCGAAGGGCGTGGTGGTGGTGCCCTCTTCCTTGTAGCCGCGCACATGAAGGTTGTTGTGGTTGTGCCGCCGGTAAGTGAGCCGGTGAATCAGCGTCGGATAGCCGTGGAAGGTGAAGACGACCGGCGTCGCGGGCGGGAAGAGCTGGTCGTAGTCCTCGTCGGGCAGGCCATGCGGATGTTCGGATTGCGGCTGCAGCGCCATCAGGTCCACTACGTTGACGACGCGGATTTTCAGATCAGGCGCCAGCGCGCGCAACAGAGTGACAGCGGCCAGCGTCTCCAGCGTGGGCACGTCGCCCGAGCAAGCCATCACCACATCGGGCGAGCCGGCGTCGTTCGAGGCCCACTTCCACACACCCATTCCGACAGTGCAGTGAGTAACCGCCTCTTCGATGGTGAGCCACTGCGGAGCGGGCTGCTTGCCGGCTACGATCAGGTTGATGTAGTTCTTAGTGTGCAGGCAGTGATCGGCCACGGAAAGCAAAGTGTTGGCGTCCGGCGGAAGATAAACGCGCACCACCTCTGCCTTCTTGTTCACCAAATGGTCAATGAAGCCGGGGTCCTGGTGCGAGAAGCCGTTGTGGTCCTGCCGCCACACGAGAGACGACAGCAGATAATTGAGCGAGGCGATCGGTTTGCGCCAGGGAATCCCGCGCGTGACCTTGAGCCACTTGGCGTGCTGGTTGGCCATGGAGTCGATGATGTGAATAAAGGCCTCGTAGCAGGAGAAGAAGCCATGGCGGCCGGTCAGCAGGTAGCCTTCCAGCCAGCCCTGGCAGCAATGCTCGCTGAGGATTTCCATCACCCGGCCGGTCTGCGAGAGGTTTTCGTCCACCGCGAGCGTTGCGGCCATCCACTCCTTGCCGGTTCCGGTGATCACGTCCTGGAGGCGGTTACTGGCCGTCTCATCCGGCCCGAAGACGCGGAAGTTTTTCTGCTCCTTGTTGGCTTCCATCACTCCGTGAAGGAATTGTCCCAGAACGCGCGTGGATTCCACGTCCTTCTGTCCGCGGCCTTCGATCTTCACCGCGAAATCGCGGAAGTTGGGCATCTTCAGCGGCTCCAGCAGCAGGCCGCCGTTGGCGTGGGCGTTCATGCCCATGCGCCTGCGTCCCTTGGGCGCAATCTCGGCCAGCTCCGCTCGGAAGCCGCCCTTTTCGTCGAAAAGTTCCTCGGGTTTGTAGCTGCGCATCCACTCATCAAGCTGGCGCAGATGCTCCGGCTTTTCGAAGATCTGATCAAGCGGAACCTGATGCGCGCGCCATGTTCCCTCCACCGGCTTGCCGTCCACAAACTTCGGCCCGGTCCAGCCCTTGGGCGTGCGCAGGATGAGCATCGGCCATGCGGGACGCTCGATGGCGCCTTTGGCTTCGCGGGCTTTCTTCTGAATTTCTGCAATGCGGTCGAAGATTTTGTCGAAGACCGCCGCAGCCTGCTGGTGCATGGTCAGCGGATCGTCGCCTTCGAGCGTGAAGGGCTCATAGCCGTAACCGCGCATTAGGTTTTCCAACTCGGCGTGCGGAATCCGCGCGAGCACGGTGGGGTTGGCGATCTTGTAGCCGTTCAGATGCAGAATCGGCAGCACTGTGCCGTCGGTGGCCGGGTTGAGAAACTTGTTTCCGTGCCAGCTTGTGGCCAGCGGGCCGGTTTCGGCCTCGCCGTCGCCGACAACGCAGGCCACGATGAGATTGGGATTGTCGAAGGCCGCGCCGTAGGCGTGCACCAGCGAGTAGCCCAGTTCGCCGCCCTCGTGAATCGAGCCCGGCGTCTCCGGCGCCACGTGGCTGGGAATGCCGTAGGGCCAGCTGAATTGCCGGAAGAGGCGCTTGATGCCGTCGGTGTTCTGCTCGATGTGGGGGTAAATCTCGGAGTAGGAACCCTCGAGGTAGGTGTTAGCTACCAGGCCGGGCCCGCCGTGCCCCGGCCCAATGATGTACATCATGTTCAGGTCGCGCTCGCGGATCAGGCGGTTCCAGTGCACGTAAAGAAAATTGAGCCCCGGCGTGGTGCCCCAGTGGCCCAGCAGGCGCGGCTTCACGTCATCCAGGGTGAGCGGATGCTCCAGCAGCGGGTTGTCTTTCAGATAAATCTGTCCCACGGAGAGATAGTTGGCGGCGCGCCAATAGGCGTTCATTTTGGCCAGCAACTCCGGGCTGAGGGGGCCTTTGCTCGTGGCTTTGCTCATAGGGCACCTCGCAAGGGGAGATTTGCGTGACACGTCCAGCGTAGCAGCCGCGGGGCCATTGCTGGGGTGATTGAAGTCACATGAAAGTGGGACGGCGGTTCATATTGTGAAACCTGCCGATAAAATGTCCTTCTCGGAAATCCGTACGAATGCGCTAAAAATATCGCTTCAGTTTTAGGATTTGCGACTCGAAGCCGTACCATAGCGCGGCGGCCAGCGCGGTGGAGACGGCGAAGCGCGCAGCCACCACCGCCAGGCTTCCTGCCATGCCGTGGCTCGTCATGCGCAGGTCGAACCAGCCGATGAAGATGAAGGCCGCGATGTGGATCATGTAAAGGCCGTAGCTGATGCGGCCATAGAAGGCCAGCGGTCCACGGCTCAGCAGGACGTTGATGGAATTGCGCGCGCCGGTCGACCACCCCGGCGACGAAGACCTGTCGCCGGGGACCCCGGTTGTCGAAGCCATCAATGCCAGCGTGGCTCCGGCAAAGCACGCCGCCAGCGCGGTATCCAGAAGCGAGGTTCCCACGGCGGCCGCTGCCGCTCCCATGCCCAGCACAAATGCGCCCAGGCCGAGCCAGAGACAAACGCGGCGTCTGAGCTGAATCGTGTAGAGGCCCAGGGCCATCAAGCTGCCCAGCGCGATGCCGTCCAGCTTGATCAGCGTGTGGTTGGGAACATTCCACAGCCAAACCGGGTTCAGATGGCGCAGCAGCGGCGACGAGATCAGCGCGCAAGCGAGCACGGCGGCCAGCGCCCAAATTCGTTTGGGGCCGCCTAGCCAGCGCACCACTGGCGCCCAGAAAAAGTAGTACTGCTCCTCGACGGCCAGCGCCCAGGTGGGGCCAAGGGCCGAGGGCAGCGAGAGATGAAAGAGATTTTGCACAAAGAATATGTAGGCCAGCCAGGGCGCGGCCTTGATGGCGCCGATCACGCTTGCGTTGGGGCCGATGAACCACGGTGCGTTCAGATAGACCACCGCCAGCACCAGTACGTACACCGGCCAGATGCGCAGCGCGCGGCGGGCATGGAAGTTGTGGAAGTAATGCGGCTTGTCGCGCGCCGCCAGCAGGTTCGCGGTAATCAGAAAGCCGGAGAGGACAAAGAAGATGTCGACTCCCGCCCATCCCCACTCAGCCACGCGGTGCATCCACGTGCCCTGGAGCAGCGGCTCGCAGTGATAGAGCACCACCCACAGAATCGCCAGGCCGCGCAGGCCGTCGAGTTCCGGCAGGTAGGAGGGGAGCCAGGTTGGGCGTTGGATGGGCATGATAGTGAGCCGGGAATCAATGACGTGTAGAGCAACTGAGATAAGCACAGATCTGCATGTTTACAGCATTATCAGCTTCGACTAATACGAACAATCAAAGGGATTAAAATCAGTAACGCCACCAAAACTGCGATCAACCCGTGTCCCACAAGCAGAACTCGACGTCCGGCGCCCCTTCCTCAGATTGCAAGTACTGCACTGACGGGCCACAGTAGGAAGGGTCCGATCACGGCAAGTATAATCGCCGCTCCGTAGTAAGCCCCATAACCGGAGAGGGCACCCGCAATAATCGGCAATAGAGCAGATATTGCAAGAATAGCGATGGACATATCGATCTTTGCCTGTGATTCTCCTGCCGTGAGTTCAGAATCCGCCCGTAGCCTAACGACGAATCCTGCTCCAGAGAAGGAAAGTCCAACCGCGACAAAGCCGATGAGCAGAAGGGCTAGGACCAGAAGAATCATTGGAGTTGTGATGCCTAATGAGGAAATCCAGTCTCCGGACATTGTCCCCCTTTAATGGACTTTGAAAAAGCTTGCAGCCTCTATCAGCCGAGGCACGGCAAGTTAATGGTTATCCCGCAGCCAGTTGCTTGGCGCGCTCGGTGGCTCGCATCACGGCCTTGATAAGTGTGACGCGCAGGCCGCCCTCTTCCAACTCCAGAATGCCGTCGATGGTGCATCCGGCGGGGGTGGTCACGGCGTCCTTCAGCAGGGCTGGATGGTAGCCGGTTTCCAGAACCATCTTGGCGGCGCCGAAGGTGGTTTGCGCGGCCAGCTCAGTGGCTATGTCGCGGGGCAGGCCGACCTTGACGCCCGCCTCGGCCAGAGCCTCGATGATGATGTAGATGTAGGCAGGTCCGGAGCCGGAGAGGCCGGTCACCGCGTCCATGTGCTTCTCTTCCACCACCACGGTGCGGCCCACGGTCTGGAAGATGCGCTCGGCCAGCTCCATCTGCTCGGCGCTGACGAAGCGACCGCGGCACAATGCGGCCACGCCCGCGCCCAGCGTGGAGGGCGTGTTGGGCATGGCGCGAATCACCCCGATCTCCACTCCGGCCGCGTCCTCAATGGCGCGCGTCTTGACGGAGGCGGCAAAGGAGATGAGCGTTTTGGCCGGCGAGAGCGCGGGGCGAATCTCGGCGATCAGATCCTGCACCTGGAAGGGTTTGACGCCCAGCAGAATCAAATCAGAGTTCCGCACCGCCTCCAGGTTGTTAGTGGAAACGTCAACGCCCCACTGCGTGCTCAGCGCAACTGCTCGCTCGGTATGGCCCACGGTGGCGCGAATCTGGCTGCGCGCGAACAGGTTCTGCTTCAGGAAGGCCTGCAAGAGAATGCCGCCCATCTTGCCCGCGCCCAGAACCGCCACGCGCGTCTCGGGCAACTGCGCCGGTACTTCAGGGGCCTCAACAGTGATCTCCGCCATCTTTTCCCTTTCCTGAAAGAATTTGACTTTGCCTGAAAAACATTCACATTTATGCACAGATGCGGACGTCCCAGGTCCGGGGTCCCCACGGACTGGTCTTCGTCCGTGGGGTGGAGGTCTCGAGTTTGAGACCTGGGAAATCACAAATTTCGCGCCGGTTATCCCGGGACTCGTTCTTGAAGCCTGGGACACGCAACGTATCCCAAGGCCGCGTCTACCTGTGGAGAAGCTCTTCTTTGTTGAGGAAGCCGTTCAACGCATCGGCCACATTTTTGTTCATATCGGCTTGCGGTAATGCCGAGTTCAAGACCAGATAGCCGCCCGGTAGCGTCATGGTCTTCTGCCTGCTGGCGAAAGCGTCCAGAACGGTGATCGTCCAGGCGTGATTCTCCAGATCGAAAAGCCCTGCGCCTACGTCCTCCGGCTCCGGGTTGCGCAGGTTGGCGACATTTTCCCCGGCAAAAATAATAGCTCTGCCCTGGGCATCGCCTTCCAGGCGGTTCAGATTGAAGGTGCAGGTGAAGAGCAGGCCGTCCGGGGAATCAACCATTCCCTTGCCTTCGAACTTTGCCGCGGCTTCGTTGCCGGCTCCGTGCACGATGATCACTCCACTATTGTGGTCGCCCTCTTTGCCGAATGCATCGATTGCCCGTTTGAGCTGTATCCCAGCTAGAACACCAGGGGCATAGCTCGCGGCGAGCTTACGCGCGGTTGCAAAATAATCTATGATTCTCAGACCGGGCGCATCGTGTTTTAGACCGGGCGCATCGGGCAAACCCGACGCAATGGGCACATTGTCGTCCTTGGTGATGGCCAGCGTCTTCGAGTAGTCAATCTCCTTGGAAGTGACATCGGAGACCGACTGCAGCACCAGGCGCGCGACATAGGCGTTCATGTTCCCGAAGCCGCCGAAGCCGATGATCTTTCCTGCTTTATCGCGCTGCACCCCGGCCTTATCGACAGCATCCAACCGGCCCACCAGCGTGGCCGTTACCTCAAACTTGTTGCAGCCCAGGCACATCCCGCCTTTTTGGTAGGGCGTGGCCAACTGCGCATCGAAGAGCTTGAATTCCTTGCTGTTCTTGTCCAGCGTGACCGGCGTCCGCTGCACGGCGGGAACGTCGCCGGCAAAATTGTGCGCCGGTTGAATCTGCACCATGACCGCCGGGCCGGCCTTGGCCTTGATGCCTTCCGGATAGGAAAGCCAGATGTTCCGGTTGGTGTTCATGCCGCAGTCGGCGCCCTTGACGACGAACTGATCAAAGGAGGCGGCCACCGTGCCTTTTATGCGGACGATCTTGCCGTTGAATGACTGCGGATGATCCAGAATCTCGCAGACGGTTGTATCCACAGCCTGCGCGTACAGACAGCAGGAAAATCCAAGGACAAAGACGAAGGTCAAAGCGCGTTTCATGCAATTCTCCATTCGAAGCATTAGCCCACAATGGCAGCATAATTGAGCCGATAAGCTGCTGAAATAGGGACATTACAGGTTAACACGTTCCGAGGGGCAAACCTGCGGCCTATTTACGGCTGGCAATCCACGCGTTGATGCGGTCGCTCAACACATCCAGCGGCAAGGCCCCGGAGTCCAGCACCTGATCGTGGAAGGCGCGCAGGTCGAACTTGTCGCCCTGAGCCTTCTTCGCCCGGTCGCGCAGTTCCAGAATCTTCAACTGGCCGATCTTGTAGGCCAGGGCTTGGCCCGGCCAGGCGATGTAGCGGTCCACCTCGGCCTGGACCTCGGTTTCGGCGATCCCGGAGTGGTCGTGGAAGAAGTCGACCATCTGTTGGCGGGTCCAGTGCTGGGAGTGGACGCCGGTGTCGACGACCAGCCGTATGGCGCGTTCGATGTCACCGTCCAGGCGGCCGTAATCGGAGTAGGGGTCCTGGTAAAGGCCCACATCCTTGCCCAGCCGCTCGGAGTAGAGCGCCCAGCCCTCGGCATAGGCCGTATAGTCCTCATACTTGCGGAAGGTGGGAACGTTGTCGAGCTCCTGGGCGATGGAGATTTGCAGATGGTGGCCAGGCAGGCCCTCGTGGTAAGCCACAGCCTCCACTTCGTCCAGGTTGCGTTCTTTGGCGTCATAGGTGTCGATGTAGAGGCGGCCGGGGCGGCTGCCATCGGGAGCGCCGAATACGTAGTAGGCTGACGCGGAGGTCTTCTCACTGTACTCCGGGACAGCCAGCACCTCAAACTTAGCCTTGGGCAATCGGCCAAAGAGCTGCGGCAGGCGAGCCTGCATGGGCATGAGAAAGCCGCGGTAAGCGTCGAGCAGAGCTTCGCCATTGGCGGGATGATTTTTCGGGTTGGCCTTGAGGCTGGCGCGGAAGCTCTTCAAATCGGCGAAGCCCAGCTTCTGCGCGATGACCAGCATTTCCGCCTCATCGCGCTTCACCTCGTCCAGGCCGATCTGGTGAATCTGCCCGGCGGTCAGATTGGTGGTGGTCTCGCGGCGAATCTTGTAGGCGTAGTATTTTGCGCCGTCGGGCAGAGCCCACACGCCCGGCTCCGCGCGGCCGGCGGGAATGTAGCTGACCTCGAGGAAGCGCGCAAAGCGCAGGTAGGCGGGCAGGACTTCCTTGCCGATGGCGTCCAGCATCTCGGCCTTGATGCGCTCCTGCTCGGCGGGCTTGACGGCGGTGGGAAACTTTTTGAGCGGAAGGGCCAGCGGCGAAGCCTCTGGAGATTGGGAGGCCAATAACTTAACCTGCTCCAGCGCCTTTTCCAGAAGATAGCGCGGCGGAACGCGATGGTCCTCCATGCCGATGGACATATTCGCCGTCACCTGGTCAAAGGCCCTGGGGACGGCGTGCAACCGCGCGATCCAGTCGTCGTAGTCCTTCACCGTCGTAAAGCTCAACTTCACCACCAGTTGCGGATACGTCGTATGAATGCCATCCATCTGGTTTACCGGCATCTCCCACTCCTTGAACTGAGCGCCCTCCGCGTCGTCGGCAAACTGGCGCAGCAGCAGCTCGCGGCTGATCTTCTCCTGGTCAGTGAGCCCGGCCGGGTCAATCACCGCCAGCCGCATCAGGTAGCTCTCTTCGCGCGCCAGCCAGTCGTTCTCCGCCTTCACGGAATAGTCGTCGATGCGGTCGTTGTAGCGCTTGTCGCCCAGCATGGAGGCAAACTCCGGCGAATGTTCCAGAACCGCTTGCCAGTACTCCTCAAAGAGGTCGTTGAGCGCCTTGCGATTGACCTCGATGGAGGCGGCCTGAGGCGCGGCGGCAGGCGGAGCCTGCGCCGCGAGCGCGGAAGCAAAGGCAAGCAGTAAAAACGAGGCAACGAAGAGGGCGGGGAGCGGGAGTTTTCTCAAAGGAGCAGTCCTCGGGGTGGAATCAAGGGGCGAAATAGCCCTCTTCATGAGTGTAGAAGATGGCGCAGACCCATCCAGATTGTCGTTCCGTTGGTTCGCCTCGTTACTGCTGCAAGACGACCTGGTCGCCTTCCTTGAGGCCGCTTAGGATTTCGGTGACCGAGCCGTTGGAGAGGCCGACCTTGACCGGAACCTTGCGCGTGCCGTCCTTCTTGCTCTTATCCGGGACATCGACCGAGGCATTCTTATCCTTGTCGTAGCTGACGGCGTTTTCCGGCACGGTGAGCACGCCCTTGTGCTCGTCGAGCATAATCTCGGCGTTGGCGGTCATGTTGGCCTTCAGCTCGCCGCCGGCATTGTTGATGGAGACGCGCACCTCGAAGGTGGTTACGTTGTCTTTTTCCACGCCCATGGGCGAAATCTTGGTCACCTTGCCGTTGAAGAGGCGGTCGCGGAAGCTCTCCACCTTGATGCGCGCGGGCTGGCCCATGTAGACGTGGGCGATGTCGGCCTCGTCCACCTTGCCTTGCACGTAAACTTCGCTGGTGTCGCCCTCGGTCATCACCAGCGTGGCCGTGGAGCCGAGCACCAGGATGGAGCTGACGGCGGCGCCAACCTCCACGTCGCGGGAGAGAATTTCCCCGTCCATGGGCGCGACGATGGTGGTGTAACTGAGCTGCTCCTCGAGTTGCTTGAGGCTGGCGTCGGCCTGCAAGACCTGGGCTCGCGCCTGCTTGAGGCGGGCCGTGTCCACGCCGATCTGCGCTTTGGACGAATCGCGCCGGGTGAGCGCCGCCAGGTAGTCCTTGTTGGTGTCGTCCAGCGCCTGCCGGCTCACGATGCCCAACTTCTGCATCTCCTGGTTGCGATCCAGTGTGGCCTTGTACATGGGCAGGTCCGGGGCCGCAGCGTTCACCTTGTCCTGCTCGATATTGGCCTCGTAGGAGGCTACATTGGCCTGAGCCGCGGTCAACTGCGCGCGCTGCGCGTTCACCTGCGCCAGAATCTCCACCTGGTCCAGTTGCGCCAGTTGCTGGCCCTTCTTCACCCGGTCGTTGATGTCCACGTAGAGCTTTTCCACGATGCCCGAGGCCTTGCATTTGACCTCGACCTTGGTGATGGGCTGAATTTTGCCGGTGGCCACCACTGAGCGCGCCACGTCGCCGCGCGTGACCTTGGCCAGCCTGTTGGGATCGATGGATGTGCCCTTGGCCAGCCGCATCAGAGCAAAGCCCAGAATGAGCACCAATACGGCCACCCCGCTGCCCAGCCAGATCCAAAAACGTTTGCTCTTTCGCGATGCAGCCACAAATCCTCCCCGGAAGTGAAGAAAGCCGTCGCTTTCCTTGAGACTAGTCAATCGTCAAAGCAAGAAACCTGCACATCAGACGGGTGCGGGGCAACAATGTTACCCAATACTTAGATCTTACGCAGCCGGTTGCAGTTTGGTTCCAGCCGATATGATTTTTGTGGAACCGCAAGACGGGCCGCAGCGTATGATTCTTGGTGCGCCCTCCCCAGGAGGCCAATTTTCCATGCAGAGCTTCTCCGACACCATCGGCCAGGTCTTTCGCGCCATTTTGGCCAACAAGATGCGCAGCTTCCTGACCATGTTCGGGATCGCGTGGGGCGTTGGCTCACTGCTGGTTCTGGTGGGGCTGGGCGAGGGCTTCCGCTCCGGCCAGCACAAACAGTTGGCCACCTTCGGCAACGACCTGGTGATGATGTGGAACGGCACCATTCCCGCATTGGCCAACCAGCACACGGGAATGCGGCCTTACGAGTTCACGCTGGGCGATGAAGCTGCGTTGCGCGCCCTGCCGGAGTTGCGGGCGGTCACAGCCATTCTCAGCCGTAACGACCTCTACGAGGTGAGCGCCTATGCCAATGCCTCCGGACAGGTGATGGGCGTCGAGCCGAATTACTCCGCCGTGCGCTTTGTGCCCCTGGCCGAGGGCCGCTTTGTGAGCGATCAGGATCTGGCCGAGCGGCGGCGCGTCGTCGTGCTGGGTTCCAAGAGCGCGCAGCTTCTTTTTCCCGGCCGCCCCTATCTGGGCGAGACCATCACCATCAACGATGTAGCCTTCACTGTGATCGGCCGCGTCAATTCCATCAGCCGCGGCAACAACGACAGCGACAACCAAAAACTCTACATCCCGCTCACTATCATGCAGGAACTCTTCGCCATGAAAGGCGAAAACATTGCCCGCGACGCACTGAGTTCGATCCAGTACCAGCCGGCAACCAAAGGCGACGCCACGGCAGCCAAAGCCGCAGTGCATAAAGTGATCGGCGAGCGGCACAACTTCGACCCCGCGCTGAAAGACGCCTTCAATGAGTGGGACACGATCGAAGAAGAGAAGATAATCGGAGCTATCTTCAGCGCCATGGATGTTTTTTTGGGCGGGGTGGGCATTGTGACGCTGGGGCTGGGCGCAGTGGGCATCATCAACATCATGCTGGTCTCGGTCTCAGAGCGCACCCGCGAGATCGGCGTGTTGAAGGCCATTGGAGCCACCAAGCGCAGCATCCTGTGGCAGTTTTTCTGGGAGGGGTTGCTGCTGACCGGCATCAGCGGCAGCATCGGCATCCTCGTTTCCGCCGGTTTCATGTGGCTTTTACAGCAGTTTCTCACCGGCAAGATGCCCGGCTGGGATCCGCCGCGGCTGGTGCCGTGGTCAGCCGCGCTGGCCTTGGGATCGCTGGTTCTTTGCGGTGTCGCCGCCGGACTCTATCCGGCCAGCAAGGCCGCCGCCATGGACCCCATTGAGGCGCTGCGGAGAGAGTGAAAAAGACAGTGAAGGAGTGAATGAGTGAAGAAGTGAAAAAGATAGTGAAGGAGTGAAAGAGTGAAAGAGTGAAAGAGTGAAGGAGTGAACGGAGAGCAGTAAATAAGTGAATGGATTTTCAGTCTCCGGTACAAAATTGCCTGGAAAGGAAATCAGATGAACAATACCCGCAGGAGTTTTCTTCGTTTGGCCGGCGCCGGCGGAGCCTTGTGCGCAACCGGGGCGACAACTGCCTTCTCCGCGACCAACAACGACACTGGCTTACTCGACCTGTTTGCAAAGAGGCAGTCGGTGCGGCGCTATAAACCCGACCCGGTTCCGGAGGAGCATCTTCGCATGATTCTCGATGCGGCGCGCCGCCCTCCCACCTCGGGCAATCAGCAGCCTTGGAAGTTCCTGGTCGTCAAAAACAAAGCCACCATCGAGCGGTTGCGCGCTCGATGCCTGCAATTGCGTGAAGCGAGTTGGCCACAGGATTTGCCTCCGGCAGAAAAGACGGCGCGCATGGAAAGTGCCACCAAGCGTTTGGCCGGTTACTTCTCCGCTCCTGTCTATATCGTCGTTCTTACCGATTCGCAATCCATGTATCCCTCATACAACCATCACGACGGCCCATTGGCGGCGGGATACCTGTGTTTGGCGGCTCGGGCACTCGGTTATGGAACTGTGTATGTTACCGACGCGATTCCCGAACAGGTCACGCGAGAAGTGTTGAGCATTCCGGATCGCTACGAGCGCGTCTGCATCACGCCGCTCGGCGTCCCCGATGGATGGCCCGAACCGACGCCGAAGAAGAAGCTAGAGGAATTTATCGTCTTCGAATCGTTCGGATCGTAGAGGTTACACCATGCTCAAAGACATTCTGGCCCAGGCTTGGGAGGCGATGCTCTACAACCGCCGCCGCACTACCATCACCATGGTGGGCATGGCGTGGGGCATCGCCACGGTGGTACTGCTGCTGGCCTATGGCGCAGGATTCAGCCGCGCCATCGAGAATATCTTTGCCCAATGGGGCGTCAACCACATCGAAGTCTACGGCGGCCGCACCTCCGAGCAAGCCGGCGCCGACAAGGCTGGCGTCCGCGTTCGCCTTACCCAGGACGACATAGACCGCATCTGGAACTCCGTTCCCGGCATCACCTCGATCTCTCCCGTCATGTTCCAGGACGTGACCGTCCGCAACGACCTTCACACCTATACCTGGTCTTCGATCGGCCTCCGCCCACAGGGTCTCGACATGCTGGCCCTCGCGCCCCAGGAAGGCCGTCTTTTCACGGGTCTCGAAGAGCAGCAGCGCGCTCACGTCTGCGTCATTGGCTCCGCAGCCAAGACCAAGCTCTTCTCCGGCGCTTACGCGGTCGGCGAATCCATCCGCCTCAACGGCATCATCTTCACCATTGTCGGCGTCCTCCAGCCCAAGATGGTCGAAGGCGATAACGATATCAACACCGACATCTGGATTCCCTTCTCCACCATGGGCGATCTTAAAGACACCACCTATGTCGACGGCATCTGGTTCAACTATCGCGGCGACAACGAGCTCGCAGAAAAGAGCCTTCGCGAGACCCTGGCCGCGGCCCACCACTTCCGCCCCACGGATAAGAGGGCGATTTACGTGGCCAACCTACTCACCCAACTCAAGCAGTTTCAGATGCTGTCCATTGCCCTGCAGGTGCTTCTCTCTCTGGTCGGCGCGCTTACCCTGGGCATCGCCGGCATCGGCCTGATGAACATCATGCTGGTAGCCGTGCAGCAGAGAACCCGCGAAATCGGCATTGAAAAAGCACTGGGCGCGCGCAAGCATCACATCCTGACGCAATTTCTGGCCGAGGCTTTCGCCATCACCGCCGTGGGCGGCGCGTCGGGCATCGCCCTGGCCTACCTGATCTCCATGCTGGTGGGCCGCATCACCTTTTACAGCGCCGTGGCCAAGAACGCCGAAGCCGGCGACATACAACTCATCATCTCGCCCTCCTCGATCATCATCGCCACGGTGATTCTGGCCCTCACCGGCCTCATCAGCGGAATGATCCCCGCCATCCGCGCCGCCAATCTGGACCCTATCGAGGCGCTGCGCTATGAGTAAACAGCTTTTGCTATTAGCTATTAGTGAGATGAGTTAGAAGTTCCTTGAAGAACAACAACAGATCCTTCGACTCACCACCCCCAGGCTGAAGAGTACGCCCGGGGCCCGGTTCGCTCAGGATGACAGCAGTTTTTGTGCTGCGTATTTATGACTCAGAACACGAGTCTCTTTTTGTCATTGTGATGATCTGATTCGCATGGCTGCCGCGGACTTTAATGCGTGAGGATATTTTCGTTGCCGAGGATGCGGTAGAGGGTGGAGCGGCTGATGCCCAGCTGGCGGGCGGCGCGCAGCTTGTTGCCACGATTGAGGTCCAGAACATATTGCACGTGGTGTTGGATCACGGCATCCAGATTGAGGCTTTCCGTGTGTGTGGCGGGGCGCGCTTCGGAGGGGGCTTCCAGGCCGGAGGGGAGGGCCAGATCATCGGGGCGGATGATGCCGTTGACGGCCTCCAGCAGGGCGGTTTCCAGCACGGCGGCCAGTTCGCGCACGTTTCCCGGCCAGTTGTGCTGAAGCAGGCGGGCCAGCGTTCCGGGGGCCAGAATGACGGGGCGCTGCTGGTAGCGGTTGCAGATGCGGTCCAGCAGGACCTGGGCGAGTACGGAGATGTCTTCGCGGCGCTGGCGCAAGGGGGGAATGGCAAAGCGGACGGAGGTGAGGCGGAAGGCCAGATCGGGAAGCAGAAGGCCCTGGGCGGCCATCTGGCGCAGCGAGGTCTGGGAGGAGGCCAGCAGCACAGAGCGTCCCGGAGGACGATCTTGGAGCGTCTTAATGACGCCCAGCAACAGGCCCTGGCCGGGCGGCGCGAGCAGGTCCACGCGATCCAAATAAAGGAATCCGGCCAGGGAGACCGGATCGGCGTCAGTGACCAGCCATTCGCGTGCGTCGCGCCTCTGAAAGGCGCCGCCCGCCAGGGGAGAGCGGCTGAATAAATAGCGGGCCAGGGTATGCTTGCCGGCGCCGTGTTCCCCCTCGATGGCCGCCAACTGCACATAGGGAGCGGCCATCTCCGCCTGCATCAGCAACTTGCGCCATGCGGCGCTGACCCCCACGGGGAGCGATTCGTGGGACGACTCCACATCCATCAGGGATAGACCGGAGATGGGAGGCTGGTACTGAGCGGCGCTCTGCATGGCTCTCAACGTGCCTCGCCTCCATGGCCCAAACGATAATTCCAAGGCCGACACAGGTTTCATCGGCGGGAGGAGAAAAAACATGAACCGGAAAGAGACGGTATCTTTCCGGTTCGGGATTGGGCGGGATTATTGGACCGGCCGGGCAGGGGGAGGGTCTGCCTTAGCGGAAGCGCTTGGAGGGCTCGTCGGAGTAGATCTGGCCGTCGCGGATATGCACCACGCGATGGGCATAATCGGCGATATCCGGCTCGTGGGTGACGAGCACAATGGTGTTGCCGTGGGCATGCAGGGTATCCAGCAGGGCCATAATCTCCAGGCCGGTCTTGGAGTCCAGGTTGCCGGTGGGCTCGTCGGCCAGGATGATGGAGGGGCGATTGACCAGCGCCCGGGCAATGGCCACGCGCTGGCGCTGGCCGCCGGAGAGCTCGTTGGGCTTGTGGTACATGCGCTCCGCCAACCCCACGTCGGTGAGCGATTCCCTGGCCCGCTCGATGCGCGCAGCGGCCGGGGTGCCGTTATAGATGAGCGGCAGCTCGACATTGTGCAGGGCGGTGGCGCGGGCCAGCAGGTTGAAGGTCTGGAAGACGAAGCCGATCTCCTTGTTGCGAATGCGGGCCAACTGGTCGTCATCTAGCTCACTGACCAGCTGGCCGTTGAGCCAGTAACGGCCCTGGGAGGGCGTGTCCAGGCAGCCGATCAGGTTCATCAGCGTGGACTTGCCGGAGCCGGAGGGGCCCATGATGGCCACATACTCATTGTGCTGGATGCGCAGGGAGACTCCGCGAAGCGCATGCACCTGCTGCTCAGAGCCCATGTCGTATGTACGCCACAGATCCTCGACGATGATCATGTCGCCGCTGGGGGGAAGCGGTGATTGGGCGACGCTTTCCGCGCTGATTTCCGTAGTAGTGTCCAATAGAGCCATCCGCATCTCTTTCTTTGGCGATAATTAAGAATTTCCGCCGGAGGTTGTGGTAACTGGCTTGGTGGTGTCGCGCTTGACCAGCGCGTTGTTTTTGAGGCCGCGCAGCGTCTTGTAGGGGCCGGTGGCAATCTCCTGGCCTTCGGTCAAGCCGCTGAGCACCTCGATGTCCGTGGCCCCGGTGATGCCGGTGGTGACCGGCACGAACTTGGCCCGCAGCTTGCCTTTCTTGTTATCGATGACATAGACGCCCTGCACCGGCACGCTTTTCGCGGCGGGATGTGCGGAATTGGAAGCGGCCTGCACATTGCCCCGCTCCTTGCCGGAGGCCTTGTCATCGTCAGGGTTGTGCATGGTGAGCGCCTGAATAGGCACCGTGAGGATGTTCTGCTTGTGGGCGGTGGTAATTTTGGCTGTGGTCGAGAGTCCGGGGCGCAGGTCGGCGGAAGCCTCGTCCAGCGTCACCACGACCTTGAAGTCCTTGGCCTCCTCGGTTCCGGTGGTGGACTGCAAGGTGGCCACGCCGGTGGAGCGCAACAGGGCTTGATCGCCGGCCAGGGTTACGTGGCCTTTGAAGACCTTGCCGGGCAGCGCGTCCACGGTGACTTCAACAGGCTGGCCGTCGCGGATGTTGACGATATCGGTCTCATCCACCTTGACCTCGGCGGTGATGACGCTCATATCCGCCAGGGTCATCAGCGTGGAGCCCACGGTGTTCTGAATGCCTGCGACCACCGACTCACCCTCGCGGATGGGCTCGTTGGTGACGATGGCGTCGAAAGGCGCAACCATGATAGTTTGGTCGAGCAAATTCTTGTTGGCGCGTAGGGTGGCAACGTTGGTTTGCAAATGCGCGCGGTAGGAATCGGTTTGCGCGCGAGCCTGATTCAGCGCGGCGACACATTGATTGAGCGAGGCTACGTCGGTGTCGTAGGCCGCCTTTTTGGCGTCGAAATCCTGCTTGGCCAGGATGCCGGCCGTGTAGAGGCTTTGGGCGCGCTCCCAGTCCAGCCGCTTCTGCTCCAGATCGGCTTTGGCCTTCTCGACGTTGGCTTCGGTGGTCTTTTCCGCTGCGACGTAGGATGCGATGTCTGTTTTGGCGGCGGCGATGGCGGCCTCTTGGCCATCAACACTGGCTTGTTGCTGCACGTTATCGATGGTGGCCACGATCTGGCCTTTTTTAACCGTATCGCCTTCTTTGACGTAGATGTGGGTGACGCGGCCCATGGCTGTGGCGCTCAGATTGACGTAAGTTGTGGGCTTGATCTGACCGGTGCCGCTGACGACAGTGGTCAGCTCCTGGCGCACGACCTTGGCGGTGAGCACCTTGGTGTAGCCGGCCTGCTGTCTCCAGATGAAGACGCTGACCAGGGCCACAACGGTCACGACAGCGAGAATGATCAAAAGTATCTTTTTCATGCGAGATGCGTGCTCCCGGTATCCTCAATTTCAGTGTACGCAAACAACCCGGGTCGAGTTCCCGGCAAATGCCAACCGGCCCACCGGAGCCGCGAGCGTGTTCATCCTGTGAGCGCGGCCAAACGCTGGGATGCGTTAGCGCCGCAAGTGCTTCAAAAATAAGGCGTCAGTGCAGAAAGAACAGAGCAGTACAAAGGCGCCTGTCTGCGGCGAGGCGCTCACACGGCGGGTCTCAAAAACACTCCCCGTGAATAGTTTAGCAGTTCCGCGAAGCCATTTCCGTGCTTACCCAGGCAGGGCATCGGCGTCCAACCGGAGGCCGACCCCCTACGGAATCTTGCCCAGCCCTCTCCGGACCCGTAGAATAAGGATTCGCAGGAGTTCTCAAAGCAAATGATGCTCAATCGTTCACGTCTTCTTTTTGTCGCACTGAGTTGCGGCCTGATAATGATTCCCGCCGTCAAAGTACCCGGCCAGCAGACGGGCAACCCGCCGGTCCAGGCGCAACCGTCCAACGGCCAGAATCAGGGATCGGATCAGGAAGTGGACCCACTCAAGCGGGAGCGCACTGACAAGCAGAAGATTGCCGCCCAGAACGCGGTGCGCGGCGAGATTGGCCACGCCTACAAGTCCTGGCTGGATCAGGACGTGGCCTACATCATCTCCGATGAGGAGCGCAAAGCCTTCAGAACCCTCTCCAACGACGAAGAGCGCGAGGCGTTCATCGAGAACTTCTGGCAGCGCCGCAACCCCAATCCGGATTCGCCGGAGAACGAGTTCCGCGAAGAGCACTACCGGCGCATTGCCTACGCCAACGAGCACTTTGCCGCCGGCAAGCCCGGCTGGAAGACCGATCGCGGGCGCATCTACATCTCCTGGGGCAAGCCTGATGAAATTACTTCCCACCCCTCCGGAGGACAGTACCAGCGGCCTTACGAGGAAGGCGGCGGCCAGACCTCCACCTTCCCCTTCGAGGTCTGGCGCTACAGGTATCTGGAGGGCATCGGCGAGAACATCGAGCTGGAGTTTGTGGATACCTGCCAGTGCGGCGACTACCACTTCACCATCGACCGCAGCGAGAAGGACGCGCTCATGCACATCCCCGGCGCCGGCGCAACCATGTGGGAGGAGATGGGCCATGGCAATAAATCCGATCGGTTCAAGGGCGGCATGGAAGCGCTGGGCACGGGCCAGAATACGCAAGGGCGGGAGTCCAGGGACTTTGACCGCATCGAGCTGGCCGCCAAAATCTTCGCGCCGCCGCCGGTCAAGTTTACGGACCTGGATGCCTTCATTTCCGAACACAAACTAATCACCGGCCCGATCTTTCCCTTTGACGTCCGCACCGACTATGTCAAAGTTACGGAAAGCACGGTTCTGGTTCCGATCACCATCCAGATGAGGAACCGCGACATCACCTTTCTTACCAAGGAAGGCGTGGCCAAAGGAGTGGTGAACATCCTGGGCAAGGTGACCACCCTGACCCACAAGACGGTACAGACCTTCGAGGACACGGTGGAGGTGACGCAGCCGGCCGAGTTGCTGGAAAAAACCCTTGATCACCAGTCGGTTTACTGGAAGGCGCTGCCGCTGTTGCCCGGCCTCTACCGCCTGGATATCGCCGTCAAGGACGTGAACAATCCCGACCACATGGGCTACTACGGCCGCAGTCTCGAGGTGCCAACCTATCGCGATGAAAAACTAGGCACCTCCTCGCTGATCCTGGCCGACCAGATGAACACCGTCGATTCCCACTCGATTGGCAGTGGCAACTTCGTGATCGGCAATACTTTTATCCGGCCACGCGTAAGCAGCTCCACGCCGACCAACCCTAATCCACCGGCTAAATTCAACCGCAAACAGATGCTCAACTTCTGGATGCAGGTGTACAACCTGCAAGTGGATGAGGCCACCAAGAGCAATCAGGCCACAGTGACCTACCAGATCATCAAGACCAACGCCGCCACGGCCACAACCCCCGCCACGGACACCGTGATCTTTGAAAAACAACTGGATTCACAGGATCTGGGCTCGCACAGCGACCAGATGACGGTGGAGAAGTCCTTGCCCATCGCGGGGCTCGAACCAGGGAAGTACAAGGTGACGATCAAGGTGAATGACGCGCTCTCGAAACAAGAGATTGCGCAATCGGCGCCTTTTATCGTGGAATAATGGTATGTAACCCGTGCACCGGGCTACCGGACGCCAGATCCGGAATCCCGCGCGGGCTTGATTCCAGGTTTTATTGCCAGAGACGCCGTCAGGTCGCCAACGACATTGATGACGCGCAGGATTCATCTCGTTGTTTTCGCGGTGCTGACCGCCCTGGGCAGCGGCCCGGTGAGCGGAGCCGCACCCGCATCGGTCTCGGGCCTGGTGAGCGACTCGGCAGGCGTTCCGCAGATCGGCGCCCAGGTGCAGTTGCTGAGCCCTGATTTGACCGTTATCGCCAGCGTCTTTACCGATTCGCGCGGCCGCTATCTCATCTCCTCGGTTTTGCCCGGCCGCTATGCGGTCAAGGCCATGGGAGCGTGGTTTCTGCCCTCTCTGCGCGAAAATGTCCGCGTCCACGCCAATACGGTCGTCAACCTGACACTGAACAGCCTGTACGAAGTGATGCAGTGGCTGCCGGCCGAGCCGCGCGCGGGCGACTCCCAGAAGGACGATTGGGCCTGGACACTGCGCTCGGCCGCCAATCGCCCCCTTTTGCGCTGGCTGGAGGACGGGCCACTGGTGGTTGCCGATGACGGCTCCGGCGCGCATCCCCGGCTGAAGGCGCGCCTGGTGGCTACCGGCCAGGAGGGGGCATTCAACGAGACCGGCGAGCGCATCTCCGCGGCGATTGAGGAAACACCATCCGAAAGCCGCGAGCTGCTGGCCCGCGTTGATTTCGATCCCAGCACCAATGCCGGCATGGAGTCCATGCTGGGTTTCAGCCAGGACCTGGGATTTGCCGGCTCGGTGCAGTCAGTGGCGGCTGTCGCGTTTCACCCGGAGGTGACGGCCGGAGACGCCACGGGGCTGGATGAGGCCGCCGTCCGCGCCTGGGAGACGATCCACCTGGGCGATGAGTTCGAGGTCGAGGCGGGCTCCAGCGAGGTTCTGGCCAGGCTCTCCTCAAACTCTCCCCAGACCATAGCTGCCGTGCTGCCCTATGCCTCCATGGGCTGGCGGGACGGCGACTCCGCCATTCGCTATCGCATGACTACTTCGCTGCCCGGAGCCGCGGGTGCTGATGAGAGCGAAGCCCGTTCCTGGCTGCCCGCCCTCTCCGCCAACGAAGGCGAACTGGCCATCGAACACGGGTTGCACCAGGAACTTGGCTGGGAACGGCGAACCGATCTGTCGGGTCTCACTCTCATGGTCTTCGCCGACCGGATCGACAATCCGGTCATCGAGGCCATGAGCCACTTTGCGGCCGGCAGCCCCAATTCCTCTGCAGTACTCCTGGACCCCATCAGCGGCCTGATCCACGCCGCCGGCCCGGAGTTTTCCACCGCCGGAATGGCGGCTTCCTTTGAGCATCGCCTGCCCGGCGGCAATCATCTCCGCCTCAATTACGCCAACGGCGACGCTCTTGTGCTTACCGGCTCTGCGCCGCAAAACGCATCGCTGGCCCAACTGCTTTCCAGCGCTTATCCGCGCCGCGCGCAGTCCTACACGCTCTCGCTCTCCGGCACGCTGGACGGCACCAAAACACGCTGGCGGGCCAGCTACCGCTGGCAGCCGGAAGATACCATCACCCAGGTTGCTCCCTTTACCATGGACAGCGCCATGCCCTGGCTCGGCATGCGCCTCCGCCAGCCCATTCGTCTTTGCAGTAGCGGCTGTGCCGGCATGCAGGCGTTGTTTGAAATGAACAACCTGCTGGCCCAGGGATACCGCCCGTACATGTTAGACGACGGTTCCCTGCTGATCGTTGCCCAGAACCAGCGCAGCTTTCGCGGCGGCCTGGCCTTTACCTTCTAGAGCGCTCCTGCCTGTAACCTTCCACGTTTTGAACAAGCCCCACTGCTATGCTATATTCTTCAAGTGGCAGCATATATTTTTATCTGCTCGCACCGTGTGAAAGCCTATCCGCCGCACGGTTTTCGTAGTCTGGACGCGTAGCTCAACTGGCAGAGCATTCGGCTCTTAACCGACAGGTTGTAGGTTCGATTCCTACCGCGTCCACCAAGTAAATTCAACGATTTACACCTCTTCTCAACTTCCTCCTCAACCTCAGAAATGCCCGACTGTGGGGACTTTTGTGGGTATCCCACATCAAAATGCTTCGTAATTATGGGTGATTCTGAGCAATGCCGATCTGCGTTGTTGGCTGCGTGAGCGTTTTCGGTTTTAACCGTCGCCCACATTCTGTGTGTCGGCATGCTCCCGTTATGCAACCCATGTGGGGACCCGTGTGGGTACTCCTCGGCCTGCCCTGTCTCGCCGGTTTCATTCGTGGCCGGCCGCACCGTCACAATGGACTCCAGGGCGCGGCGCTTCGCTTCCATGCGGATGTGGCTGTAGTGCTTGAGCATCTGCTTGGAAACGTGCCCAGCGATGTCCATGATGGTCTGATCGCCTGCGCCGCTTTCGGCGAGGTCGGTAATCAGCGTGTGCCGGTTGTCGTGCCAACGGCCCTTCACCTGGGCATTGGTGCGCACATTGTTCCATGCCGTCTTGAGGGTGGTGACAGGGCGCGTAGGGTCACTTGGACTCGGCTTTCCGAAGGGAAAGACATACCACTCGGCTCGGGTCTCTCCGAACTTCTCCCTGTACCATGCGGAATAGTTGGAAAGAACCTCGAAGAGGGAGGAGTTCAACGGGATGGTACGGCCTTCGCCGGCTTCCGTTTTGCTGCGCCCTACAGCGAGGAATTTCTTTGTGAAGTCGATCTGCTCCCAAGTCAAGTTCCTGATCTCGGCATCGCGCATCCCGGCGTTGAGCGCCAGCGTCAACGCGAGATAGATGTGCGGGGAGCGAGCCTTGCGGGCCTCTTCCAGCATCCGGTCCTTTTCCGCAGGGGTATAGGCCTTTCCGACTGTTTGGCGAACCTTCAGCTTGAGCATCTTTCTTTTGCGGAGCCGAATTCGGAGCAAGTCGCCCGGATCGCCCAGGATGCGCAGCAGAAAACCGACTTCTTCGTTGACGCTCTTTGGAGCAGCGCCTTCACTGAGACGGGCATTCTGGTATTGAATGACTGCCGTCTCATTGAAATCGACAAGCATCTTGCTGCCGACGAGCCGTTTTAGATGATCTATTGCATATTTGGCAAAGCGCGCAGACTGAGGCAGGCGCAACTTGTAGGCATCGAAATACTCGTCTGCCATGTCACTGAGTGTACGGATTCGCTCTTGGCGCAGGTCGGTGAAGTTGTTGAAGCCTGCCTCCAACTCGCGTTTGCGCTTCTGCTCAGCCCCTTTGGCAACGGTTTTCGAGGGAGACTTTGAGGATTCGCGGATGCGCCGTCCCGCGAACCAGAACTCGTACCACCAAACATCACCACGCCGGAAGAGACTCATCAGAAAGGCTCCAGTTCTCCTGCTTACGCTCTTTCCGGAAGGAAAGAGTCAATCGAGGATGCGCGCCGAATCGTGCGCACATCAAGAAACATTTTTTGCGGACTGGTTGCGGCTGCGCTTTCCAACGGAAGGAAGCCATAACGTGCATACCATCCTGCCTTATCGGGATAAGCATCGGTGACGATGCAGCGGCAGCCAACCTCGTCGGCTACGCGCAGGGTGATCTTGAGAGCCTCCGAGAGCAAAGCGTGGCCCAGCCCCCTGCCGCTGAAACGCTTGTCCACGGCCAGGCGCGCCAGCAAAATCAAAGGCAAATCGTATGGAGGCAAACCGCGTACATATTTCTTGGGAAGCCGGTCGCGGGGTACACTGGAGGCGGCCAATGTGAAGAAGCCCAGCACGGTGCGGGACGCGGATTCATCAACCCCGACATACGTTACGCCGATAGAGACCTTCTGCTGATTCGTCCACGCGTGGCGCTTCAGATAATTGTTGAGCGGCTCGTCTCCGCAATCAAAACCTTCTACTTCATCGGATTCTTCGAGACGACGGATCGTGACTGCCACGCTATTGCCTCATGGCCCGAATGAGGGCGTCGGTGGGATCGGCAGGCTGCCCGGATGCAAGTTCAGCAAGGCTCTCCAGTTCCTTGTCCGTCCATCGAACATCGACGCGCGGCAGGGTCATTTCCGGGGCTACCCGCTCCAAACGAGGAAAGAGCAGGATTTTGCGTTCCCCTGTCGAACTCTCACTGACGATGTGATGGCCGCGCTTCCGCTCCGAGACGGCCCAGCGGAGCAGGGCGAGAGCATCGGAGAGAAAGTCCGTATTGCTCGTCATTTGCAACTCCGTTTTGAGTATCCTCACCATGCTGTCTTCTGAAGGCGCAAGGTCTGCCTGAAACTTCAATTTACAGGGTAATGGAGCCTTGGCCGGAAGTGCAGCCACTTTCTTCGATTTTTCTTTGACCGCTGGGGGCATTGGAGTCCTCTTGCTTAAAGTATACTCCGAATACGTTGCATAATCGAGTGTGTTTCGATTCATAGTGCAATTCTTCAGATATTCTTTGACGTTTTGGGGGTAGGGACCTCTGCGGCGATCTGTGCATTTTCCTCATCGCGATCTTCCGACCGGCTCAATGCTTCTCACGGGTTGGGGCATGATTAGTTCGGCGATATTCTCGCCGCCGCTCGGCTGGGCCTGCTCCCATCGGGTCAGTTCCTCTTCGGCATAACGAACAAGGGAACCGAATTTGCGGAATTTCGGCCCACGGTTCTCCAGCCGCCACCGGCGCAGAGTGGCAAGGCTGATGTGTGTTCGATTCGCCACTTCGACTTCAGTCAGGAATTGTGTGCTCATATTGATTGAATCCTCATTTGCATTGTTCAGAAACCGTCCGTCAGGTTATGTTCTTGCAGGATGCCTGCAAAACAGCCAACCTTCGTTCTCGTCGAGGTTTATGAGCGAGAACGACTTCACGGACTTCTGGTAGGCTTTGCCAACGTCGGGGTTGGCCGTATCGGTTTCCACCAACGAGACCTGCCGGTTTCTCATCTCGAAGTCGTCAAAGAGTGCGATCGTTCCCACTGGCTTTCCCACACCGCCTTTGCTGCCAGTTACAAAGAAAATTCTTGCCATGCCTTGTTCCTTTCTTACAGTGTTACGTTCGGTTTCATCTGGAATTGCCCAGGCCTTACTTCAACGGTTGGTGACCCCACTGTGCCTTTACTGGCCGATTTCGTTGGAGCGTGTTCCTTTGGTAGCGCCAGGTTCTTCAGGTAGGTCGAAAGAGCGTGGATTGTGATAACGACGCCGTTCTCTTCAAAAACACGGACCAACATCTTCAGCGTGTAGCCGTTTTCCCGCAACTTTTTCAACTGCGGGTATACGCCCCGCACGATCTCCCCCATCATGTAGGACTCGGGTTGCGGAGGAGGAACATTCCCTCTCTCATCCAGGCGAGTGCGAAAGACCTCGAATTGCTCTGCGGTGAGCGTTTGCGGGTTGTGGCGCCGTTTTTCCATCTGCTTTCCTCTTTTCCGCGCCAACAACAAGCCGAAAACAGTATAGCACATCAATGACAGCAGATGTATATTACGGTAAAATCGGAGCTGTTGCCAGGGAAGCCGGAATCGTTACGAGACACGGCAAGGTATGCGTTGTAGCCACAAAACCCCTTCGGGGTTCAGTGGCTCCACCACCATTTCTCCAATCCGCCTTCGGCTACTCGGAGAAATGGTTACGCATCTTGCTCAGGGCCACGCCCCGAG